>Ga0160428_1000142_pt1 | contig 89712 bp, 65 predicted proteins | sample SolpanmetagenomM_FD_108198 | JGI IMG/M metagenome (GOLD analysis project Ga0160428, IMG submission 108198) | Solar panel surface microbial communities from Lawrence Berkeley National Laboratory, California, USA - M | ecosystem: Engineered > Built environment > Solar panel > Unclassified ...
ACTGCCTTCGTTTGATTCTTCGGACAAAGCGTCCTCCACTTCACTTCCATTGTCAAAGCCAATGAAATCGTCCATAAATTCGGTCAAGGCCATACTAGTGGGATCTAGTTCGTCAACTTGGACGTCATCCCTGACTTCTTCTATAGCATCGTTGGTGACGACGTTGCTGATTTGTTCCGCGTCATCCATGCCCTCCTTTCCCGGCGATTCTGATGCACTGTGAACTCCGTCACCATCATGTTCGAACTCACTGTCGGGCTTGTCGATCGGCAAGGCCATTTCATGGTCAGCCATGGCGTTTGCATGAATCTCCGCTAGTATAGACGTCGCATCTTCCCCTGCGTCCTTTACAATCTCGTCCAAAATGGTCGAAGCCCTGTCAGGCTGCTCTGGTTGTTGTTGCGACGTATTATTGTCATTGATTTTTAGCATCTGGTTATCAATGTGCAAATCTCTCGCTTTTGCGATAAAAGGCAAAAGAGGCGTGGCAGGGAAAGGTGATGGTATAAGTAAATTCTGTATACTTATTGGCATGAGTTCTGGCGTCAGAGGCATGGAAAGAGTCAACGTTCGATTGGGAGTTGAAATTTCTATATTCTGCTCGAGAGACATGTGTTGCTGTTGTTGTAGGTCACCAGTGTTTGTCTGAGTCGCTACGTCCATGTCATCTGGGGCGCCACTTTGCAGGACATCCACAGATTGTTGGCCTTTCTCTACTTCACTCGTCGCAATTCGTGACATTGCTTCATCAGTAAGAAAAGGCTCCGTCATGCTCGTATCTGGTACATGCAAATCCGACATGGCAATCCTCGTGTATGTCTGTAAAGGCTCAGGTATTGTGACGATTGAAGTGGTGTCTGCTTCTGTACATATGTCTGCATGTATGGCTTCTGTGTTCCCTGCTTCACCCGATATTTCCCGTCCTTCATCGATCTGTGTAATGTGCGCCGGAGCCTCTGTTTCATCATGGGTAATCGTTATAATGCTTTCCACCTGTTCAATCTCGTGTATCTCTGTCTCATGGGTTCCAGGCGTAATATCGCTAGGCAAATCAGTCATAATCGTAGTTTCCATCCCACTTTCGTTAATCACAGCATTTGTCAGATCAGAACTCTGCTTGCTCGTATCGTCTTCTAATAGCATCATCTCTTGTGGGTGAGAATCTTCATTGACTTCCTCGGCCTCTGTTTCGCCATTTATCACTTCTTTGATTCCCATTCCTTCTTCTTGAGAGTCTATTGTCTTTTGTACCCCAAATCCAGCAAATTTCCACTGCCCCGACGGTATGAATACACTCGCCGTTCTCCTCCTTCTTTTCCGAGGACTAGAATCATCCAAAACATCACTATCCCCATCATAATTGATATTTCTATGCAAACCAGGAGATTCTAAAAAATGTCCTTCTGATATCCTAATTCTTTTCAACCGATTCTTATCCCTCCTCTGCCCGTTTTCGACATCTACATCCATACCTCGACTCGTAAAAGACTGTTCTTGTTTCAAACTTTCGCGTCTCGTTATGTTGTCGCAATCTTCCACATCTCGAGATTCTCTTTCCCTCGTACCATATACGAGCGCTATACGTCCTACTTTCTCCTTCTCTTCGCTTTTGGTGATTTGCAAACTAACGCCCGTGTCATTTCCAAACTCCAGGTCGCCGTCTGTGATAACTCTGCCATTATTAGTCGTAGGATATGAAATTGTCACCTCGTCACCAATCCCAATCCCCAACTCGGCTACTTTTTCCGCACATGCGTCGTTCAAGATAATCTTTGTTCTTGAAGACTCGACTGAATTGAGGGTATGGGTGGAGGAGACGTTGGAGTGGAGAAGGAATGAGAACTTCCGTCGCGAGGATGAGAATGGCCAAAGAAGGCCGACTTCGCCGACTAAGAACTCTTGTGCGGGAATTGGAGTAGTGGTTGGTGATAAATCGCTGTTTTGAAGATTGCGGTCGAGAATCGAGGATGCTAAAACGCGGGCGGTAGATGGAGAAGTGTGAAGAGAGAAGGGAGTGCTAATAGACATATCAAAAGGTATAGACGTCAGGATAGAGATGCGAATTGCTGATATGTCTTGTCCATTTTTTATGGTTGAAAGACCTCAGCAGTATTTGATCATGAATAACAGACCAGCTTATTGCTACATTAACAATGATCCAGGATTGAACAAAAGAAAGTCTCGATTGGGATTTCGAACCGACTGGTGTATAAATGGTGTACAAGGAATGGTAGGAAATCAGGAAAACCTCGAGTATGAAAGTCACATAACAGGGTCTATATTCACAATTCTAAATTTAGCGTACAGCAAGCAAGTCTCATGGAATTTTATCCCGCACACCCTCATTGAACAATGTTATTATTCGATCTCTGATACTCCTCGTATAGTCGCCTTTGCTTCTCCTGATCTTTTACTAATTTTTTTAATTTACTCTTGGTAACTTCATTACCATCTTTGTCCTTTGTCGGCATACCTTCAGAATCCCAAGTACTATATTCCGCAGTTTTGAACATTTCCCTCGGGTCAATCTTTGCTTTCTCCAGTCTTTCTTGCGCGTCTCGAATTAATTTCTCCTGTCGCTCTAATTTCAATGCGGCAAGCTGTTCTCTATCTTTCCTTTCCTGGCGAACTGACCTTGTCAATGGTCGCACCATGGGCGGCAGTTTCTGTGTTTCACGATCCTCAAGCCATAATCCTATATTCCACAGATCTACATCTCTTACCTCGTCACATGCCTTTAGCATTTCTTGCGATGCTGACATAGGATCTGTCTCCGTCAAGACCGTTTTGATTGTGCCGTAGAACTTCTGTAAAACCTTGTCGTACACTGCAGCTATCGGACCATCCTCTTCCATGGACAGTCCATTTAGAGCGGATTGGATGTCATTTCGAGATGACTCATCCAAGGTCCTGCCCTTGCAAACGTTTCTGATAGTCTCGCGCAATGCAGCAAGTTTATTCAGACTCGATGCAGCCTCTTCCGGTACTTCAATACCGGACCATCCTAACATATTAGTATCCGGTGTAGCATCCAAGCCAAAAATGTTCACCATGAAAGTCAACCATTTAGCGACATCAATGATTGCGGCAGACGGGGGAGTGGCTTCTTTATTGCAAAGCGTCACGAGTTCAGACATGGCATCCATGACAGTCGCAGTATCGAACGAATCGCAGAGGGCGTGCTTTACCTTTGCTTCTGTCGCTGCATGTGCCAAGCGTATCCGGAGGCCCTCTTTCTCGGAAGCTTCAGTAAGCGGTCGACTTTGCACATCCCTCGCTTTGAGGAAGAAGTTTGTAATTTTATCCTCCCAGGCATTGCCCGCGTTGATGACTTGTGGAGTTATCTCCAAATCATTCTTCCAACCACCACTCAGAAACGCAATTCGTAAACTTCTAGGCGTCCAATCACCCTTTTCGAGAGCCTCACGTACTGTTATAAAGTTTTTTAGACTTTTACTCATTTTGGCGCCTTGTATACCTAGATGACCCATATGTATAAAGTAATTGACCCATTGCTGGACCGGCCGCCCAGATTCATGCCAATATGCTTCGGATTGTGCGATTTCGTTATCATGATGTGGAAAAGCCAGGTCAATGCCGCCAGAATGTATATCAAATTGCCGACCTAGCACGTCAGAAGCCATGGCGGAGCATTCGATATGCCATCCTGGCCTTCCTAATCCCCATGGGGAGTCCCAGCCAGGTTCTCCAGGTCTGGATTTCTTCCAGAGTGCGAAATCCGCCATCGATTTCTTAAACGAGGTCTGCCCTTTACTCAGGGCTCCCTCTCCATCTGCTTGTAAATCTGCATTGTGCTTCGACCATGGCTCTAATCGCGCATAAAACCCTCCATTTGCTTCCCAGGCTTTTGTGTCATAGTATATCGAACCTTCGTGCTCATACGCGAATCCGTTGTTCTGTATCTGCTTTACAAAAGCGACTATCTGTGGGCCGTACTCGGTCACTCGAGTGAGCTCATCGGGTCTTTCTACATTCAGAGCTGCCATATCTTCGAAGAACCGGTTTTCGTACTCTTTAGTCAAAGTTGTGAATATGCCGTGATCTTTCGAATCTATGGTCGACTTATACTGTAAATCGAGATAAGGCAGCAGAATTCCGCCGACTTTCGCATAGAATTGCGTTGGATGTGGGTCCGTAGATATCAACGCATCTGCCGCAGCTTGTACTATTTTTAGATACATCTTGACCTTTGCTTCTTTGTCACTGGGTGGTGTGGCATCATTAGCAACGGATTTCCCTTGTATAACATGGCCATATTTTTGATCAATGGCTGACTGGATGTCTGATGCGATAGTATCCGCAGCGATGAGAGGAAGATGATTCTGCAGATATTGTTCTAGCGCTGCATTAGTATCTTTGCGGACTTGATCATCGACGGTCGGATTTCTGCTTGTATATAATTGAAGGAAATGTTGCTGTCGAGCCGCAAGGATAATTTTATCATCGACATCTGTTATATTCATAACAAATTTTACATTAAACTTGAAATAATCGCGGAGTATCCGGCGTGTGATATCTGTCGAAACATAGTTGCGTGCGTGACCTAGATGCTGGCACATTGACTCAGCTTTGCTGCATTATTTTGAAACGTGGAGGTTGAAACATCATACCGCATCATCGTATACGGTTGGACCACAAGCATACCAAGTCACACTCTTTCCAGTGGGATCCAATGGCACAAAGGGCGTCTTGCTTCCTTTTTTCAAACTATTGTAGATCGTCAATTCGGGAAGTTGGACTCCATTCTGAGGTGGAGCTGGAGAAGTCCATGGCGGTTGACTAACGGCCATATTACAATGAGACAAGGAAAAGGCTCTCGATTTGTTTAATATGGTTCTGAAATATCGTGCTGGTGCTATGGAGTGAACGAGCATGGACTATCGATGGCTCATGCCATGTTTCATTCGTATATGCTCCGTCAGCTCCTACAAATTTACCTATGACGCATATTTGGATTTTGGTCACGCAATAATGAGTCACGCAATAATATTCTCCTGTCAAGCTACACTTAGAAGTGATTATATACTGAATCAATAATAATGCATCTTGCTGAGATTCTATATAATTACTTAGAATGATTAGCAAGTATTCGCATGCTGTCAATGGTGATCAGAGGAAAAGAAAGCATTTTGAGGAACTGCTAGTTAAAAATGACATTTGCAGATAAGTTAAAACCCATCTATTCGATGTCATGATCTCACTTAAAACGAAGGTATTAGCAGTGACCCAATGGATCCATCGATCGTAATATGGGCCTTTCTACACTTGAAGCACGTAGTAAACAAGACCATCGATGATCAAACGCCGAATCGCAACAAAAATTGCTGACTAATCATTATGACCGCATCTCTCCGCTCTCAATGTTATTTGCCGGTCGAAATAAAAATATTATCACGACTTCATAGGATCTGTCTGGTTGCCGCTGTATAGTATGGCAACTCACTCGCCATTCTTCAATGCCGGTCCATGCGCAAACGCCGACAGCCTAGCTATCCTGCATCTGAAGCGAGATCTGCAAATACCAGCAATACTACAAGAATCTAACACACGACCAAATGCTCAAGATGTTAAAAATGTCCTGAATACTCGGTATGGAGCATATCCACACAGCACTCTTATAGCACAGCCATGGGGTAGTCAAATACTAGCTTCCAAAATTGATTATGGCTCAAGGGCTAAAGGCGGTAAACGGAAAAGGGATGACAAGGATGAAGGCGAAGAATTAAGAGATGACGTTGCTTCACCACATAATGTTGAAACAGCGGGGGTTGGTTTTGCGCATTTATTACAACCGACACCAGAATGCTGGACACAAGGGTTACCACATCGAACCCAAGTAGTCTATACACCTGATTATAGTTTTATATTGCAAAAGCTTCGAGTTCGTCCTGGAGATAGATTGATTGAAGCTGGAGCAGGTAGTGGTTCATTTACCCATGCTGCTGCCCGCGCTGTGTTTGATGGGACTTCTAAAGGTCACGTATATAGTTTCGAGTATCATGAACCACGTGCAGAAAGCCTTGTTGCAGAGTTGAATAGTCATAGACTGTCTGACGTCGTAACAGTAACGCATAGGGATGTATACGAGCACGGATTCTCCCTCAATGATCCAGAATCACGCTCACCAAAAGCAACTGCAATCTTTTTAGACCTTCCATCGCCCTTGTTAGCCTTACGAAACCTAACAAGGCGCCAAATAACATCTGCTTTGCGTAAGTCACTTTCGCAAACACAAAAGTCTCAAGACAGAGATTCGGCTTCTCTTGACAAGCCATCAGAAATTAGCACACCAGCATCGGTGCAAGCGGTCAACTCAGAAGAGCCTGTCGAAGAGTTCATATCTCCGCTTGATCCTGACTCTCCTATTCATCTATGTACTTTCACACCTTGCATTGAACAAGTCCAATCTACTGTGACTGCTTTGAGACAACTCGGCTGGACACAGATACAGATGTTTGAGATACAGAATAGGAGGCTCGATGTTCGTCGCGAACGTGTCGGATTGTCAGAGGAAGGGGTTCGAGGTTCCACTGCATCACCCAAAGATGTTCAAGAAGCTATTGACCGATTGATTGCTGTTGAGGGCAAATCTAAGATTTGGGAGGCTGCAATGAAGGCCCAGCACCTACCCGCTCTGAATGGAGAGTCAGCAGCTCCACAAAATTGTGGCGTATCGGACCAATTGGATGTAGTCAACAAGGTTGTTGTAAACGATGAAAATAGTGAAAGCGAAACGCGACAAAATAACGATACCAAATCAACTTCAATCAACAATAATGATAAAGCAGCTCGCAAGACGCAGAAACAACAACGTCAAGAGCAGAATCGTGCGCATATCAAAAACCGCAAAATCTACAAAGAAGGTATACTTGTTCACAGGACTGAAGCAGATATAAAGACACATACGAGTTATTTGACTTTTGCTGTACTTCCAATCGAATGGACTGATGAAGACGAAAAAATAGCTTTAGAAAAGTGGGGTACTGGTCGTGGAGCTGTGCAAGTGAAAAAATTCAAAAATAGTAATAAAAACAATAGCTCTGGTTAACGAAATAAAAGCAGATGGGAATTTGAAATGAGAAATCTTACCGCTAGTTGGTCATATCGGTCATCACAATCATGCGACAGTTGTCATATCGTATGTCCCACGATTGTATGCGCATACGTACTTCCGACATCGGCAGAATAATCACTATCTGCTGATGGGGCTCTGTGTCACCATTATTACTTGATACTGTGTGTTATCTTATCGTACACAACCGGTAAATCCGGTTTTATGCATATGTGACAGTTTCTGCCAGCGTCTCTAACATGTGCATGTTACAGCACGACAGTACTGTACTGTAACTTACATACATACTGTATAAGAGGAAAGCCGTTTGATGCACGAGACGACATGAAACGGTTTCTGACTGGAAAAGCTGACGTTTCTTCAAGCTTATCAGAGTTTTGTCTCAAAACCTTCAACTGCCAAGATGTAGAATTAGAGGTCACGCCATTTTTAGTGTCAAACTTTTCTTATCTCGAGATTAGTACATATCATCATACTATATGTTGAGGTTAACCTTTCAGCATTGACGTTCCCAAGAGTTATGCTCATAGGAGGTACACGTACAAAGGCATGACTTGTGATTCTTGGCCCATCTCCCAACAAATCCTTTGAAGAGTTGAAAAAAAATTGAATTTTGAATTTTTTTGCATCCTAGATCGTGTGTTTTAGAGCCGCACCACGCCGTACCAATCTTTTTTTGGAGAGATCCCGGGCGATCCGTACCAAAACGGAACCACCCACGAGTTTGTTTGCGAATCAGGTACTGTACCGTAGACCGACAGAGCGGGAGAACGATAAATCTGGTAAACACACGCCACCATTGTGGTTGCTTTTTTAATTCGAGCCACGATTTGGCTTTGCGGCGTACGTCAAAGCTGATCAAACCACGGTTCAACAGAGCGGTTTGTGAATTCAACGAAACGATTCATCCATAACAGAAACCCCTGTCAACGAGGATTGAAAGGGATGCGCACGACTGGGGATTAATTTCACGATGCTTATATTATCGAGGGGGTAAAAAATTGAGCATTTATTTTGCCCCACCTGATGAATTGAAATCTCTGATGTAAAAAAAAAAGACAACCAGTAGAGGCTCATCATCTTCGAAATATTCTAACCCACCTTACGGTTTCCAGTTTTAATATGCTTACCCAACAAGAGATCATTCAGGTTTTTGGATGGGGATGAGACCATTCGTCATCTTTTCACCTTGACAAAATTCTTCTACTTGCTCACAACACTTTTTTTTAAAAAAAATCCAGTTACCATTTGCTATTTCTAGTATTCAAAGTCTTTTTCCAACATCGAAATTATGGGTGGCTATTTTGTTATATAGTTGTTACTTTGCGGCTCCTTTTACCTTTTCGAACTCATTCGACACTATCATTCTATTTACATTTATTGATTCACCTTTAAATTGTCCCATCAAGGCAAACTCGATAAATCATCCAATATGGATCGATCGCTCATAAATGCGCAAATCCAATTTTTGGTAAATGAAAGCTTCGTAATTAGCATTAAGAAAGGGAGTGATGACTAACCCCTGATAGGAAACCAAGCTGGCCTTGATACATATTCCAATTCATCTCTTCCCACATTTCACACATCCAATATTCCAGCTTTTACAGCTCATTGGAGTCGACGGTTTGGACGACGAAGGTTTACCCAGAAGTCCTTGGGCATTCGTCTATCCATTTGCAAACATCTCCATCAACACTTTCGAATGCTCAATAGCATGTCCCAGTCATCTTGTAAAGGAACTTTTTGATCCCATAATGGATCAACTTCTACCAGCAGTTCGAGATCAGATTTCCATTGGCAAAGATGATTATCTGGTCCTGCAAGTTGGAGGACAAGATCCAGAAGCTGGACAGCGAGTAGTCAGTCTGACAGGACCACTGGCCTTGGCCGATATACCAATCTTTTTCATAACATCTTATTATTCCGACTTTATCATGGTACCGGTCAAATCACAAGCTGCCGTGATTCATGCCTTTCAGCAACAAGGTTTCACTCTAGATCACTCTCCGTATGGAGCACGTGGTCAGCATATGACTAATGCCTTTGCTTCATCAAGCCAAAGTCGGAAGGGTTTCGGAAAAGATACCAAAACCGATAAGAAACCATCAAGCCCCACGTCTCCCCCAGCAGCCAGCATTTTAGATTTACAAACTCGTACATTCATCACATTGGGACAACATAATATCGAACCAACATGTGATACTTCTCTCCAACTTGTATCGACAGCTGGACATCGTGCAGACAAAAAGCTACATGCTAGACTGATGCATGCGGTTTCATCTTGTCTCCTCAGTATACCTCCACCGAAATTTGTTTGTCTCACTCTCACAGACTCGGATTCGCTATCTTTGACAATGGACAAAGTTCTGCTCACCAAATTTTCAAGAGATGGACAAGATGATCTGCTTATCAGTGATGAAATCATGGTCCCAATCATGCTAGATCTCCGAAAACTCCCAGAGGAATGTACCGGCATTGTCTGCGGTGTAGCTGCACAAATACTTGAAGGAATAAACGAAAAAGACATGCATCGATCTGCGTCCGGACCAGGGAAAGACTGGCCACCAGGTCGAGAAATGTACAGTGGTCCGGGCTTTAATATGAGTTATCTAAGTACAGCTCGCGCTGGAAGTGTCATTGTTCGAGAAGATGAGGTCGAAGATGCCATTGAAGTACTAAAAGAAGTGGTAGAGAGGATCTCCGAGCAAACATCGGCCATAGCAGATGTTGGTGGAATTGATATTCCACGCCTGTCTATCTGACGAATCAGTCCTTGATATATCAGTAGCATTCTAGTATAGGGCGTCTAAAAGTACATTTCAATCCCAACATATATGGGAAAAGGAGGTCATTTGTTGTTTTTCGAATTATATCCTGGAAAAGTTCATGGTTGTTGCAGGACAACGATCAGGTCAGTCGGTTTAGTAACATAGCGTAGCGTAACGCATAGCATATTATGGCTTGTTGAAATCAAAGCTTCCCAAACTTCCATAAGCGGCTCACCATCCGTTCCTTTTATTACTTACCTTGACCATGCTTTGCGTCAGAAAATGTTCCGAAAGCTTGATCCATCATCTTGCCCAGATCTGGACTTTTAGTTTCCGTCTTATCATTTAGTCCAAGCAGATCATCCACTCCCGTCATTATCTTGGACGGTTCTTTATCAAATGCATTGTGAGCATGGACATTCTCCGGCTCCAACAGCTTCACCTCCCCATCCAACCAGCCTGGAGCTTTCCTTCTCTTCTCCTGCAGATCTCTATTCTTTATGCTTTCCTCCCATTCCAAGACTTTCTTTTCTGCGTTTCGTCTAGTTGATTGAATATGCAATAACAAAGCGTTATCGATCCTAAGAATATCTGATGGATGAAAAGCCTTTGTGACAAATTCACCAGCTTGAGACGGAGGTTGGGGAATGTTTATGTATGCTTTTTTAGTAGTTTGAGAGATGGTATTCAGACTAATATCTGAGCCGAGAATCGATGGAGGGAGAGTTGATGGAATTGAAGAGGTGTAGTTGTGAGGCAAGGTTGGAGGGCGTGGAAGTTTTATGAATGGAGATACAGTGAGAGGTGTTTGCGCGAGAAGTGGAGATGCTAGCTCGGCGTCAGTATGATGTCAGATAGCTTAAGTAATCAATGCTAGAAGAATTTCCATGGATAGAGTCAAGTGAGCGGAGTGAATAGTATGTTAGAGATTCGTTTTACTTACGTTCATCATTCATCGTTAGAAGTAGTCCTGGATGGAATTGGGAGCAGGGCAGTGATGGTAACATCCGAGAGATAGTGTTTATTGGTGAAGATAAGATAAGATCCTGTATTATAATGTCCGCCGAGTAGCGAAATCAATCTATGAACTGGTTCGGCGCGTTGCGCGTCTTCCTTAACATTTTTATTATATAGTGCTTGTTCACCATAGAAATAATCGAAATGTACATGTTTATATAGATATTCTATATCGATGGCGTCGATAGACGATAGTCTGGATAGTCATCAATTTAGGCAGATACAAGAGCAGCTTTTAGAGGTCAGTTTTCCCCAATTACAGACTGAACTTATGTGGCGCAAGCTTATAGTTTCTACGTAGAGACCCAGACAGTCCACGACAAACGGTCTTGATGTATATAAGAACCTGACACCAAAGCAAACATCTCCTAAACAACATGTTCAGAATCACTCTCCCCGCGCAGCACAATCTGCACCCGACATGGCTGCAATCTTACAGGAAAGTTCCTCTCAGCCTGCGGACATAACTCGAGCAGTTTCATATCATGGCTTCTTACATGATTTTGACGGTGACACACAGCCTCTGCCTTCTCATATATATCGTGAGCACAAATCCGGTGCTCAATCATTTCCAGAGTCTGGTCAAGATGCTTTTGGACATGGCTCAGGTCCAGGCCTGGTCAATTTGTTTGATGACTGGAAATCTCCGTCTCAATTCACAGTGGTCGATCATATTCCCAAAGGAACAGATATACATAGCATCGATGATTCTGCACCAGAAGACGGATCACAAGGCATTTTTTCCTCTTTGCGCAAAGATTGCAATCCGAAAACGCCGGGATTAAGCAATCGAAAGGACTTGCGACGTGATGTACTTTCTCCTGAGACATCACTCAAGACTCCAGCACATATCAATGCGTTTCTGAATATGGGAGCACCGCCATTATTGACAGCGACACAAATGTTTGATAATACGCAAGCAATGTCATCTCCGGCACAAGATTTGACCAAATCTGATCCTATTGACTCGAGGCCGAGTCCTAATTTCCATCATATCGAGACACTTTCGCCATCTGATCGAACACAGTCATCTCCGATTAAGCCACCGGTTGTAGAGACTCCACGAGTACTAGTAGGGCCCCGTGATACATACAAACCTATGGACGAGTCTCAAAAACGTCGTGAGCAAGCATGGCGAAAGCAACAATTACAGTCTGAAAAGGTACAGTTCGACGGCGATGACTCTCTGACATCAGATTTCATACGTGATAGATTTCACCAATACAAGAACTACCATAATCGTGGCGTCGCAAAGGCGAGTAGAGGTTCGGCTGAACGTACTAAAGACCAACGCCCATCAGCTTCACGAAGAGTAGATAAAGACAACTTGGTATCGCAAGATACCGCTGTTATTGAGCTCGATGGTGCAGATCTTGTGGAACAAAGTGACGATGAATCTATAAAAGACTATGATGACATGGCACAACCGAAAATGCCTCCACAAAAGGTCAATAACAATGATTCTGAGCAACCTGTCGACATCGACTTCGTCTCTAGCTCGAAAGTCGCAAATACCCAACCAGGGCTTGTGCAACGTACAAATGGACTTGGAAATGGTTTTAAACATGGGATGGTCGACTCGAATCATGAAGTTGAAGTCCCCAATTCTGCTTCGGAACGTTATCGGACGAATAATACACAAGTAACGGATCATGACAGTCTGCAGCCGATGCCTATTGACTTGTCTCCAGTGGCACCTTTTGTGCCAGCTTCACAGTTTCCACCATCTCCAAGCCCTACTCGAGTAGTGATTACATCATCTCCTGGAGTCAATGGCCACTCCAATACTAATCGACCACCATTCAGCAGTGTAATAGCCTCAAATATCGCTAGCAGTTCTCCTTTTCCAAGCGGTGATGTTGAAAGTCGTGCCACCATCAAGGATTCCGAAGCAATCTTCAACAAACGTCGAGAAATTGACAATGATTGCGTACCTGCATCATCAATCACACCGATACCGATTGTATCTTCCGGCGATTCTGATGTTCTCGTGCTGAAGAGTGTTACGACCGAGAAAAGTAATGAGAATCAAGGCAAAAACGCAACAAATAGTAATGGCGTGATTTATGAGACTGCTCCCTTACATCTTCTAGGTTCAAAGACAATGTCATTTCATGGCCGAATCACGAATGAAAGTCCACGAAAAGTAGGGTCCCCACCTCCTGCTTTAGCAGACATTGCAAAACAGCTGCAACATTCTCAGAAATCTACATCAAGTGATGTCGATCTAGCACAATTGACTGAAGGGTTGGAAAACAACGATCCCGACTTTTTCAAAGTGATCAAAAAGCAAGCACAAGTCCCTTCCTCTTCATCCAAGGGCCCGAGAAAGCGCAAGGTTGACGGAGAGGATAGGTCAGTATGCTTCGATTTCGTGACTGATGACCCGCATGATGTCGATGCCGCTGAAACTGCTAAAGGGTTGGAGACCGGTGATAGACGAGAGATCACCACGCCAGAACGTGATTCACAACGTAAACGTCGAAAAATTGAAAGGCCAAACGGTCATGTACTTGCAAGGAAAATGATAGACAAAGATGTGATCGATGAGACAGTAATGAATGTAGATGATAAGGACTATCTAAATGTGCCAGCATATCGACAGCAGCGGACATCAGCCACCAACAGCAGAACACTAGACGAGGGAGATCTAGCTCGTAAAGGTAAACTTAAGAAGCGTATCTCTCGTGCAAGATCACCTTCACCATCACTAGTGAAGCAAAGCGATGAACCTCAAGTAAGAGTGTCAGCTAGATCTCATGTTAGAAATGCTGAGGGGCATGTCTCGAAAAACAGTAAAGCAGATGAGGTAAATGCTCCTGTCGACGAAGTACACGATACAGACGCTGTAAACCCAGTCAATGTTGACAATTCCGCGCCAGCTTGTTCAGATAGAGTCCTAGCACTTTTCAACGGCACAGTATATGGTTTTTACCCTGCCACGTGTACAAACATATCGGGAAGTGGTCCCTTGACCAAATATGAAGTCAAATTCGACGATGGGACACAAAATGTTATTGACCTGGCTCATATATGTGCATTTGATCTACGAGTTGATGATATTGTCAAAGTGGACATGCCACAGATGCGATCAAATTTGTATCAAGTTGTGGGTTTCGAAGAGTCGGCCATTCAAGCTGATGGTGAGAAAGCGATAGCGACAGATATGCACGGTCACACAGCTGTGAAACTACGAATAAAACCAAAAATTAACGGCAAGGGTGCCGCAATACCTAGCAAGTCGAAAAAGGTTGAAATAGTAACAGTTCCAATACGTTATATCTACGTCACATCAACAATGTGGTCAAAGTTTCGTATAAGGGTATATCAACATGAACCTGGCCATAAGACAGAGGCACCCCGATCTGGTACTCCTTCAATCATAAATCCTTCTACTCCGTCAACTCCTACTTCTCGTTCACGTCGACAAACTCTGAATTCAGGACATATTCCGTCTCACCTATCTACCATCCCATTTCCGACTCAAAAGGGCAATTTATTCCACAACATGGCCTTTGCCATATCTCTCACTCCATCTTCTACCATACCTCAACGAGAACGTGATGCATTAGTATTGAGAATCACTGAACAAGGTGGAAGGATACTGAAAGAAGGCCTTCACGAACTGTTCCATCCACCATCTTTTTCTTCTTCCACATCTCCTGCATCATCACCCCAGGATGCACTTCCATTGACAGTGGAGAATAATAAGCTGGGTTTCGTAGCATTGATAGCCGACTCCCACTCTCGTACACAGAAGTACATCCAAGCCCTCGCCCTTTCTCTTCCGATCATTCACTACAGATGGATAGAAGATTGTATACGACGAAACCATCTCCTTGAATGGGAGAATTATCTGCTCCCATCTGGAGAAAGTTCTTTTCTCCACGGCGCTGTCAAGAGTCGCGTCCTAGTCACAAGCACTTACAATGCAGAAAATACCGAGGCTGGTTTGTGCGGAGTATTGTCTCGAAGGAAGAAACTGTTGAACGGCGGTGGAAGTGGGGTTTTACTCTACGCTAACACAAAGGAAGCTAACACAACTACTGGAAAAGGAAAGGGCAAGAATGGAAAAGAAGATGATAAACGATCTTTATACGCCTTTTTGTCACTCGCTATTGGAGCTGAAAAGGTAGATATGGTAGATGGACTACAGAAACTCAAAACCAGACTTGTTAAAGAACAGGGTTGGAAGTGGATATATGCTTCGGCGGAACTGGTTGATTCAATTGTTGATGCACTTGGTGGAAAGACGGTGGGTTTGGAAAGTAGAGAAAAGGTAGGGAAGAGGAAGAAATCATTAAATACGACAGGAGGGGATGAAGAGGAGTATAATGGCAGAATAGATGTGGACAAGTTGTCGACGGAATTACAGTCTGGTATTAGAGTTGTGTCGGATGAGTATGTCATACAAAGTCTAATCTTGGGTGCGTTGATATGATCAAACGTGTATATAGTGGTATATATTCATTTTAACTATCTTTTTGGACATATGAATTAGAGATTATCGATTAAAGAGTGCTGCATAATCTATGCGAGTAATTGTTGCATTAGAACGCTGGACTATGATGGTACGCTGTCATCTCGTACTGAGCACATGGAAAAGAAATCACATTAAACGACAATATCTCTATCTCGTTGTGTATATTTCATCAACAATGAGATGTGTAAGCATATTGCGTGACATGCAGGCTTATACCAAGCCATAGCGCATGTCCACGTATATGCGCCGAACAATTATTTGACACGAGTGCTGTATGGATCCTCTGACACCGCCTCCGCAACAGTAATTTGTTTTCACTGCGAAGCCAGTTCTTATGGAGCCTATGATTTCTCAATCTTCACATCACTATATCGCGAAGCAGCAACATGTTGAGGCTCGATCGTAACACAAAATGTGTAGATCGAGCAACATGCTACCTTGCACTGTCTGTCGGATGCGGTGGTGAAAAAAGAAAGGCATAAAGAGAAGCTGGAATTGTTCACAAGTAATAAATCATCCGGCTAAATTGCGGGTCAGAAAAGGGTTTGGCTTTGACATGCGTCATGCCAGCCAAAGCTGTTTGGGCATGTGCTAATCAAAGATGTCTGGCTAGAAACAACTAATGTTCTTACCAGTGATCAATTCTGCATTGCTGTGTATTTATTATGTCAAATCTATAACGCAAATTATACTGTGACTACCCTAATTACCACCATCGATTGAGTCAAAGTCAAGCACTCCACCGTCACCAACATGGCTTCTGCCATATTCTTCCTTGATCTCAAGGGCAAGGTACGAATCTGCATAGTGTTTATTGGATATACGGCAGCTGATATTATAGACCCTGCTTGCTCGAAATTACCGTGGAGATATACCAATGAGCGCAGTAGAGAAGTTCCCCATCCTGCTTAGTGAAGCCGAAGAAGAAAGCTCGGCTGTTCCTCCATGCTTTTCCGATGAAGGCATCAACGTAGGTCTTATCAAGCCGCCAGATTCGACGCAGGCTCTCACTGATTTGAAATAGTACCTATATATAAGGCATAGCAATCTCTATCTCCTTGCAATCACGAAACGTAACTCAAATGCTGCCGAGATTCTACTCTTCTTACACAAAATTGTCGAAGTTTTTACAGAGTATTTCAAAGAATTGGAGGAAGAATCAATCAGAGACAATTTTGTCATAATCTACGAATTACTGGACGAGATGATGGACTTTGGATACCCTCAAACAACAGAAACAAAAATATTACAGGAATATATCACGCAAGAATCGCATAAACTTGAAGTACAAGCCCGACCTCCAATAGCAGTCACAAACGCTGTCTCTTGGCGTAGTGAAGGTATACGATATAGAAAGAACGAGGTCTTTTTAGATGTCGTAGAAAGTCTGAATCTATTGGTGTCATCGTCTGGTAATGTCCTTCGTTCCGAGATATTAGGCGCAATCAAGATGAAGTGCTATTTGTCGGGAATGCCAGAGCTGCGGTTGGGACTTAATGATAAAGTCATGTTTGAAACGACAGGACGAGCGACACGAGGCAAGGCTATTGAGATGGAAGACGTCAAGTTTCACCAGTGTGTTAGATTATCACGATTCGAAACAGATCGGACAATATCATTCATACCTCCCGACGGCGAATTTGAGCTCATGAGTTATCGACTAAATACACAAGTCAAACCGTTAATTTGGGTAGAATGTGAAGTAGAAAATCACAGCGGAAGTCGGGTGGAATATATGTTGAAAGCGAAAGCGCAATTCAAGAGGAGGAGTACTGCAAATAACGTTGAGATAACCATCCCAGTGCCAGAAGACGCAGATTCGCCGCGATTTCGGACGAATATAGGGAGTGTACATTACGCTCCAGAAAAGAGTGCAATAGTGTGGAAAATAAAACAGTTTGGTGGTGGCAAAGAGTTCCTAATGCGGGCTGAACTTGGACTACCGAGTGTAAGGGGTGATGATGAAAAGGGTGGAGGTATGATGGGCGGGTTTGGTGGCAGCATGGGAGGAGTAGGTGAACGTGGAAAGGGTAAACGTCCTATTAACGTTAAATTCGAAATACCTTACTTTACCACAAGTGGAATTCAAGTTCGATATCTGAAAATAATAGAACCAAAGGTAGGTCTCGATCTGCATTCAGTCCGGCGATACAGCGCTAATTATCTTTGTAGCTACAATATCCGTCATTGCCTTGGGTACGTTATATTACACAATCCAGCGATATTGCTGTTCGATTACCAGATGTCCAGCAACAATAGGAACTCCACGGTAGATTTACTGCGCTTTTCTCTCGCACACTTGTTACAGTGCGCCAGACAGCATATTTCAACGAATCAGTCGAGTCACTAGGGTTGTTCGCAAAGCCCTATGTGCATACATGCTCCAAGCTTCAGTTCAAACTGACTAGTGTCACCCAACCCCGCATTAAGTTAATGTACTAGATACTGTATTTGACATAATAATGAATGTTTATGGATTATCAATGATCAAATATTTAATTTTATTCTGACGTTCCTGTTTGAAAGTTACATGCCACTTGATGGTGCAATGTATTGCAATCCCCAGCTCAGTTGGGTCACTATCATAAAAAATTAGCACAAATCATGATCGTGGCACAGCCAAGAGCTTGGTGCAGATCCTCTCCACCAAATTAATTCTTAAACTCAAATTTCGCAAATCCCCAGCTCAACAAGCATTATTTTTATGGTGTACTAACAATAATGAACCACGAGGTTTCCCCTCCTGTCAACTTTTAAAGTACAGAGGTCGACGAGCAGGCGGGTCCTTCGTCGTGCTTTGTGACGCTAGCCTGAGAGCTTCCTAGCTCAATTGGCGATTGGCGTGTGATGGCTCAGCAGTCTCAGGACTCGATATCGCGATATGTCATTATACATATTGCGACTACCTGTGACGAGCATGGAGTTTATGTCACGAAAGACTCGGCCGAGGTCATTGAAATCGCTTGGATATTAGTGAATGCAAAGACATTGGAACAGGTCTGAGATAATCAATGAAAAGGTGGTGATGTGATGTCGCATAAACTAATTCAAAGTCAAGATTCATGAAGAGAGCGTTTTGGTAAAACCTCTAAACACTCCAATCACTCCGCTATGCAGTATGTTCGCATGTTTTTCTCATTTTTTTGAACGTGTCTCATGAGATCATTACAGCAAGTTTAACAACCCTCACGTGGGAACACGTTCAATCGGCTGGGACTTTTCGTGATGCTATAAACCGCTTCGAAAATTTCGCAAAGAGATTCACTTTGGATAAAGATGACGCGGATTGGGCGTTTGTTATGCTTGACACATGGGACTTGCGAGTACAATTGCCGCGTGAGGCTCGAGATAAAAGCGTAGTCCTTCCTCCTTATCTGCAACATTCCAAATCATTCGACCTTAGAACGGAATATCAGAAATGGCAACAATTCCATCCCGAGTCCTTACCTTATGCGTCCAACTCGTTGAGTAATATATGCGCAGCACTCGAAGTCGAACCAGTTCAATCGTCTGCGCCTATAAAGCATAACTTACCATTTCATTTACAAGCGTTAGCGACCAATTCACCACGTCGGGCAATGGAGGAGGCTGTGACTCTTACAAGGATCGTGAGAGCTTTAGATAGAAGATCACAACCACGGCTGGAACATCAAAATGTGATGCAAACTCCCATGGATAGCGGATCAGATATTCGGGCGTTTCAGACCGAGCGCAGTAAAGTACTTTACCTTAGCGGTCTTCCTCACGATACTACACAGTCAGAACTTGAGAGCTGGTTCACTCAATTTGGTGGAGCACCTACAGCGTTTTGGACGCTACGAACAGCTGAACAACACAAGCCCACCGGTACTGGTTTTGCTGTTTTCAGTTCTCATGAAGAGGTGAGTTTGCTTTCATTTTTCTCTTAAATCATACACGTTTCACTATACTGATCTCTTTTGTCCAGGCATCTGACTCTCTCGCAATGAACGGTCGGGCTCTCAATGAAAAAGCAATTGAAGTACAACCTTCTTCTCAACGAGTTCTTGACCGAGCACAAGAAGTCCTTATGCCTTTCCCTCCGAGTAAAAACAGACCCAGACCTGGTGATTGGACTTGTCCATCATGTGGCTTCTCAAACTTTCAACGTCGTACCGCTTGTTTCCGCTGTTCATATCCCGCGGCTGGAGAACAAATTCCAAACATGTATGGAGGGTATCCGTACGGTATGGGACAGATGATAGGACCGACCGGCATGCCGTCTCTCAATCCCGGTATGCATGCCATTGGAGGTATGCCCGTTGCAAGCAGAAGAGGCGGAGACTCACGTATACCTTTCAGAGCAGGTGACTGGCGATGCGGAGCAGAAGGGTGTAATTATCACAATTTTGCCAAAAATATAAACTGCCTTCGATGCGGTGCTTCTAGAACAAGTGTAGCCATGAGCGCAGCTGAAGGCTCTGGCGCACCAGGTATGGATGGCATGACTTTACCCGGTGGCTTTGGTATGCAAGGACCTATGGCCATGGCCAGTGGACCGATTCCCGGAGCTTATGGTGGGATGAATGCAACATTCAGACCTGCAGGTGTGTTTAATAGTCCTCAACCGTTTGGAGCAATGCCACCGCCGCAATCCTTTGTGATGAATCCCATGGGACCATCATATGGACCGCCGTCTCATCTGGCCTTTGGGTCTATGCCTGCTGCTATGAACCGATTTGTTGAGCCGTATTCCAAGCCTCCAACTCAACATGGCTCGGCGCCAGAATCAATCAATGGAGGCAGTATGAGCAATTCAGGATCACTGTCTAATATGCAGTATTATACAACAGCTCCGCCGGCAATGAGCCAGATTGGCACGAATATCAATACCCAAAATGCGGATCACAGGCAGAGTAGCGCCGGTAGCGACCCTTTCACCTTTCTCAATCATAGTATACAGGCTTTGTCGCTTGATGCAGATCAGAGTGAGCATGGCAAAGCTGGAAATACGTTACGCGATCAACAAACGCAGACACAAACGCAACAAAAACAGTCAAAAGAAGTCTCGCATCAATTACCAAACAACCAGCCTCCCAAAACTCAACAAAAACCAATGAGTCCTAGTCGTGGTGATTCGAAATCCAACGTAAATGCGATTGGATCCACGGCAGGTATTTCAGTCTCGGCGGGTGGCAATTAAATATTGTTACAGCTCACGGTTGTATAATCCCTCGTTTGCCATGTTTGGGAAAACGGAACAAGATTGAGAGTGATAGGCAAATCAAGTTACAATCTATCATGTGTGTACCCACAGTGAACGCATTATTCGTCCTTGTAATATGGCTGGTCGACTCAAAGCAATCATGACAAGACAACGAAATCGTGGTTTGAAGAGATTATGAAAAAGAAAAGCAGGGCAGGATATCCCATTTGTTTTGTATAAGCCATTTTTATACCTATATCTTTCCATATTATGGAAGATACCGTCTCATATAGCAATATATCATTATTCATAAAATATAACTTGGTCGCTTGTATGGTGGGCTACAGGATTGCGTGAAATGTAGACTAGAGAAATGATTTTTACTTTTTCTAAACCTCTCAGTTGCATGTGCTTGGCACTTGCCGTCTTTATGCCTGCATGATGGTACAATTGCATGAAAGTTAGATTAAATGCCACATTACGTATCACTTTGTCCTAATCGTGAATGAAGACCCTTATATGATGAGCCAGAAGGGCACACTCCATCTCGACTTACAAAATCAGTAAACTTGCCCTCCTTCATATGCTCGATGCATGTTCAAATAACTCCCTCTGTAAAAAGTTGACGCCAGACGTTCAATCAGTCAAAGAGCATGTCTTATATAGGCCTCTGTAAGACTGATATTCCGAAGCAATCAACCCTTTTATAGCAGGAAAGAAATGACTACACCGACGACGTCCACCTTGGATAAAGTCGAAACTGGGATATATGCCGATCAAATATTGAAATGTAAAGACAAGAAGATGGACACCAGTAATGAGGTGGATATGATAACATCAAATCAACAATCAAGCCCTCCAAAGGAATCTACTGGTGAAAAGTCGGTACATGCGGATCCTGCCAGTAAAGATAATGGAGGCTCTGCCAGGCACGAATCTCCGGAACCCCCGACTCAAAGACTTTACGGCATTCCAACCGCACCCACTTATAGACCTACAGAAGAAGAATTTCGAGATCCATTAGGTTATATTCAGAAGATTGCTCCAGAAGGAAGTAGACATGGTATTATCAAGATTGTTCCCCCGGAGAATTGGAAGCCGACGTTTGCTATTGATCCGACAGTATGTCCGTATAATTATCTTTGGCTATATGGGCACTGACTGTTCTATAGAAATTCCAGTTCAAGACACGAAGGCAGGAGTTGAATTCACTCGAAGGAGGTAAGCTATTCCATATTCTCCTTTATTGCGAAGCAAAGAGATTGACGCTGACGCTCAAAAAGGTTCACGAGCACGAAGTAACTATCTTGACCAACTCTCCAGATTCCATCGTCAGAATGGTTTAATTCTTAATCAATTCCCATCTGTGGACAAACGTCCGGTCGATCTATTCTTTTTTAAAAAGGCCATTGAAGCAAAAGGAGGATTTGAAATGATATGTCAGCAGAAGAAATGGTCAGAAATTGGTCGTGAGCTTGGTTACGGTGGAAAGATCACATCAGCATTATCAACATCCCTAAAAAACTGTTATCAGAAATACGTACTTCCTTATGAGGAATATCTACGAGGTGCAAAGCCTGGAGTACAAGCTCAGTTGAAAAGTGAGAGGGAGAAAGAGTATGGCAAGCCTGCAGTCTCTACACCAAGGACATCACCAAATGGCAAAATTACACCGAGTGCTGATGTCAAGAATGAGAAGTCAACAATGCAAATGAGCACAAGAATGGAAGATGCTGACGATTCCATCATGCGTAATACTAATTCTTCGGGTTTCACTGGTGTTGCTAGCTTTACACCCGTCAATGGGGTTTCCACACCACCTGCAGACAAGCATGTTTCGGGGTCAAAGCTTTCGAGTGATGCAAATGGATCGAAACGTCTTTCGAGTGATATAGATGGCATGGCGTTAGATCTTATTGACGATCGTCAACATAAAAGAGCAAAACTAGATGGTATTCCTAATGTGATGGGTTCTCAGATGCATCAGCCTAGGCAGTCAAGCGTTGGACGTTCAACACGCGAACGTTCATCAGCTACAAGGCCCGAAGATATGTGTAATGTATGCAAAAGGTCTGGCAAGTCTGGCGAGATTCTTTTGTGTGATGGCTGTGAAAGTCGCTACCATCTGAGTTGTCTTGAGACGCCGCCTGTCAAAATGCCGGAGGATGGCTGGAACTGTCCAAAGTGTCTAGTGGGAACAGGTGATTTTGGATTTACTGAAGGTGGCACATACTTACTGGATGAGTTCCAGGCAAAGGCAGATAAGTTTAGAGCTACATATTTCGATGAACGACTACGGAAGAATCCCAAACCAGTCAGTGAAGATGAAGTCGAGGCAGAGTTTTGGAGATTAGTAGAAGATGCAGATCAGACAGTTGAAGTCGAATACGGTGCTGATATTCATTCCACCACACATGGAAGTGCTTTTCCGACATTTGAAAAGCAGCCTAAAAATCCTTACTCGTCAGATCCCTGGAATTTAAATGTGCTCCCATTTTATGGAGATGGCTTATTCAAGTATATAAAATCAAACATATCTGGCATGACTGTACCATGGTTATATGTTGGAATGCTCTTTTCGACGTTTTGTTGGCACAACGAAGATCATTACACCTATTCGGCCAACTATCATCATCGTGGAGCTACAAAGACATGGTACGGTATTCCATCAAGTGATGCAGACAAATTTGAAGAGACAATGCGAAAGGCAGTTCCTGAATTATTTGAAACCCAACCAGACCTTTTATTTCAACTTGTCACTCTGTTACCACCAGGAAAGCTGAAAGAAGCAGGTGTACAGGTCTATGCCGTTGATCAACGTGCTGGAGAATTTGTGATAACTTTTCCCCAAGCTTATCATGCTGGATTTAATCACGGCTTCAACTTTAATGAAGCTGTAAACTTTGCCCCGCCAGAATGGGCACCTTTCGGTGAAGTTGGTGTCAATAGACTACGAGTGTACCGCAGACAACCATGCTTTTCACATGACGAGCTCATTTTCACAGCTGCCGGTCGTGATACGAGTATCAAGACTGCAAAATGGCTCGGACCGGCGATGGAATCGATCTTGGAGCGTGAGCTGATTAAAAGACAGATATTCTTCACGCATGAAAGGCCTCCCCATGCCCCTGTAGCTGAATATAGAGGGCTACGTTATCTTCACATACCAGAAGCAGAATTAGGAAATCTCGAAGAAGATGAATATATCTGCACGTATTGCAAGTCAGACGCTTATCTTTCTAGATATGTCTGCATCAAAACTGGAAAAGTCCTTTGTTTGATTCATGCAGGTTGGTACAAATGCTGTGACGACGATATAGAAGAGCGATATTCTTGTCCAAAGAAGGATCATATTGTATATCATCGATTTACAGACGAAGCTTTGAAAGAGGCAGTACACAAGGTCAGTGATAAAGCTAGAGCACCTCAAATATGGACCGCTAAACTCGATGCATTACTTGAAAGTGGACCAAGACCGCAATTAAAAGTATTACGAGCTTTGGTCCACGAAGGTGAAAAGATACCGTCCGAGTTACCTCGAATGGCAGAATTCAAGAAATTTGTCAATAAATGTAACGAATGGGTTGAAGATGCGACTAGTTATACAAGTAGAAAACAATCTCGACGCAAAAGTGACATGCCTGGACGCAAAAGTTTCGCAACAAAGTTAGAGGTAGAAGATCGTGGTTTGGACAATATCCGCAGACTTTTAGTCCAAGCAGATGATCTAGGTTTTGATTGTCCAGAGCTAGACACACTTCGTCTTCGAGCTGAGGAGATTGAAAGCTTCCAGCATGAAGTTCGAGATGCAATTCACAGTAACAGAATCTACAGCAAATCAGAATGTGAAGAATTGTGCAATCGAGGAAAAGTATACAATGTAGATATTCCAGAAATTGAGGCGCTACATAGACAAATCGACCGACTTGAATGGCGCGAAGAGGCACATGAAAATCGAAAAAATGCCATGAAAAAGAGTCAGATTGCAGAGATAATAGAACGTGCCAAAGCATTAGATTTGAATGAAAATGACATTGATATGCATTATTATCATGATTTATTGCAAAGAGGAGAAACATGGAATACAAAAGCGACGGAATTGATGCAAGGCGAGACAATTAGTGTTCCGCAACTGGAAGGACTTGTATTATTTGGTGCTCAATTACCAGTCGATGAAGATCTTATGCAAAGAGTTCAATCGTTGGTTCAGAAACAGCGAGAGGTCACCGAACAGATCTTTTCTCTTTGTGAAAGAAGTCAGAATAATGATTTTAGAAAACGGCCCAAATATCTCGAAGCAAGAGATATTTTTGAATCGTTGATCACTGTTGTTAATAAACCGTCTGGATGGGCAGAGATTGAAAGGAATCAGAAACGTCATGAAGACTGGATGAGAAAAGGTAAAAAGTTGTTTGGAAAGACTAATGCTCCACTACATATTCTACAACAACATATGGATATTGTTAGAGAGCGTAATGAAGCATGTTTTAATGTCGTCGATAAGCCTGGAACACCAGTTGAACCACGAAGTCGTCAGAATACTCCAGCGGTAAAGGAAGACGGTATGCCAACTGGTAGACCTGAAGGTACTCTTTATTGTATCTGTCGAAAATCAGAAGCCGGTATGATGATAGAATGTGAGATATGTCATGAATGGTGAATTAATTTTAATTATTGTCTTTTCCGTCTTGAAACTGATTGATCTTGTAGGTATCATGGTAAATGTCTTAAATTAGCAAGAGGCAAGGTCAAGGATGATGACAAGTATACCTGTCCGATATGTGATTGGAGACAGAAAATACCTCGTGATGCTGCACGTCCAAAATTGGAAGATCTGATTGGATGGTACGAGGAAATGGATAAATTACCTTATCAGCCGGAAGAAGAAAAGTCTTTACGTGGAATGATTGAGACTGCTCAAACGTTTCGAGACTTTGTTCAACCAATTCTCACTCCAATACTAACAACAATAGAAGAAGTTGAAATTATGCGATTTTATTTACGTAAAATAGAAGGCGCCGATCTTTTACTTGCACATGAGACTAATATCCTTCGACAAGAATTACACAAATGGTTTCCTGTATCTGAAGATGCTCCTCCAATGATTGAAGTGTCTGGTTCGACTCGTAAACCTAGACCGACAAAGATTCAGAAATTAATGGCTCAATTTGGAGTAGATAATCCTGATGATTTGCCCGAGGAACACAGGATCAAACCTCTCAAGAAGAAGGAAAAGATTGAGCCAAAAATTCGAAAAAAGGGCAAATTTAGACCTCCTTCTGAAGAACGCAAAAATGGTTCTAATCATCCTAATTTATCCGTCAATACAACGAGAGAAAAAGATGATGAAGATCAACTTGACATGAGTTATGATCAATCTGGTATTGATGATAGTCTTGGAACGATAAATAAACCTATGAATATTGATCCAGCTTTGTTGAGTGCAGAAAGTGTCAATGAAGAAATGATGAATAATGTACAAATGGCAAAAGATGCATTGAATGGTGCTGGTTTTGTTAATGATTTGCATGGTCATGGCAAGGAAATGTGATGGGCTTGTGCAATCTCGAATACTGGAATGGACAGGAGTAATGTTGTGACGATTGAGGAATTGGGCGATCAAAAAGATGCAGTAATGATGTATAATATTATTATTATTAACGATTTGTATGAATTAGAATGTTTTTTATGTCACGTCCTTTGTAATTTTCGCAATGAATTTTCAATATCTAAGTCCTTTCGATAATCAACTTCCAAAAACATCGTGACTAGATATGGAGCTCGAAAATCTGGTGAGCCTTGTACGGTCCGTCGAGGTCTGTCGAGGGTTTCAAGATCAGGACGCAGCTCGACGGAGCAAGACTATAAACCAAATCGACCATGCTTTTGAATTTTAAAAGCTCAAAGCACGGCAACAGGAGTATTTTTATTGTAGTTTCGAGAATTGACATTGATCGTGACATTGGTCAGGACAGAATAAATTAAAGAATGTCCCGCTGTTTTGCGGATAGTAGTTCTCAAGAACAGGGAAGAGTATGTAAAGTTGCAAGCAGCCGTCTTAACATGTCTATATTCCAAGGTTTAATATCGTATTATTGTCCTGTTGTGAAGAGTATGGTCAACACTCCTTTGCGCCCGGTGTTTAATGATCCCTGCAGCGGAGAGGATCCTTTTAAAGCAGCTCTAGCAATTCTGTAACGACCAGGTTCTTACTACGGATGTATAGACCTTTGCACCACTCTACTCTAATTACGATAAGTATAGAATTGGTATTAGTAATTCTACCCATGATAAAACCTTTTATTTGAACCCGAGTTTGTAAATATATATATTATTTTGTATTAGGAGAGACAAGCCACAATAGCTTCAATCGCAGCCAACGTCCCTTCTGGATCCCTCACACAAACCGTCTTGACCCCGATTTCTTTTGCCGGATAATCGTTTCCACCCGGAAATATCGCATCTCCAATAAACAGCATATCCTCCAAGTCGACTCCGCTCTCTTTACTCAGCTTTTTCAACCCCGTGCCCTTGTCGACTCCCTTTTTCGTTACATCGATCGACGTCGCGCCGCCCATATTGATGCTCAGATCCGACAATCTGCCCCTCAGGTCTTTCTGTATGACTGTTCGCTTTGCAAAGTCTGGATCCCAATCTTTCTTCGCGGACCATGGTGCTTCTTGCCCGAGTGCTGAAAAGGTGATTTGACTTCCTCGGTCTTCGATCCTTTCGCCCCATGTTTGGGAAGGCGTAAAGCCGGTGGAAAGAAGAGAGGCGTCGAACGCGGAGAGGATGGAGGTTTTTTCGGCAGGAGTGAATGTGTCGGCGTATATAGCTGTCCAACCACCACCTGCTACCTTTTCGGAAGAAGGGGTAGATGGGCTGCGATAGCGGTACAGTTTGGTTCCCGTCGTGGGCATCATCCACAATCGAAAAAGATTCGTCGATGATGGAAGGCGACTGGCGATTTGTTTGTCGAATTGGGGCCAGTCGCCGCCGGATATTATCGCTACGTCGCATACGGTGAGGAGTCGTGCGAGGGCTTCGCACATGGGTGGTTGGAGGGCTTGTTTGCTTTCGGCGAGGGTGCCGTCTAGATCAAAGGCGACGATTTTGATTGGCATGTTGACTGTATTTCTCAAATTATAACAATGAAGAGACGCTAGCTGTCGTGCTGTGTAGAATAATATAAAGACGTGTTTCGAAGAGGTGGTATAATTACAATGACGTCAGCGTTTGTTGATCAACAAATTCACGACAAGAGAGAAAAATCCATCTATTACGTTTGATATTAGATAACTTGTTATAATGCATACATATATATACTAGACTGACAGGTCTTTGGGGAATATCAGGACTGTCGAGAAAAATCTGGACGTGAAAAGTACGAAAAATGGATATACCAATCCCAGCATTATATTGTTGTTATCTCCTAAGATCAACAATCAAACATGCAAGTAATTATATAGGCAGTACACCTCACCCTATAAGACGTCTTCGTCAACATAATGGTGAACAAAAGGGCGGTGCGGCGAGGACTTCACGAATGAATCTTCGACCATGGGAGATGACGTGTATTGTTGTCGGGTTTCCTTCCAAGATAGCAGCATTACAGTTTGAGTATGTATTTATCCTTCTTTATCACCGTCTATCCTTTCCGTCATGTCCTTTATTAATAAAAGGAATAGATGGGCATGGCAAAATGCACATATTACAAGACATACGGACGAAGATGACAAAATTTCACAACATATAACCAAATCTAGAAAATCTCCAAAATCAGGTCGTACAATCACTAGAGTTATCCGTCCACGAAGTTCGTTGACTTGTAGATTGACTAATTTACAAATACTACTATGCTCTACGAGTTTTAGAAGATGGCCGTTAAAGTTAAGATTCTTTTCTGCGGATGTATATGCAATGTGGCAAAAAATAAACACTCAACGACCATATCATTCTATCCCGCTGTCAAGGATATCGTTAGAAGGTCCCACTGTATCTGAACTCAAAGATATTCCTGTAGAACAACGAGAATCAGTTAATGCTAGAATCGCATTGATTGATGCATCTTATAAACCCTTTAAATCTCAACTTGAACATTCTATCGCTACACTAGACAAAGAGAAATTGACCTGTCATTGCTGTAATGATAAACTTGATCATGAGAAGATGTTAACACTAGTTTGTTCTCATGAAGAGTGTGATGGACTTTTTCATTTGACCTGTCTCTCGAAAGCTTTTCTTGGCGAAACGGATGACCTGATGATTCCAACAAATCATCCTTGTCCGAAATGTAAAAGACAGTTGAGCTGGATGGATCTTGTCAAAGATCTTAGTCTTCGAATCAGGGGAGAGAAAGAAATGAAGTCGTTGATGAAGAAACCGAGAAAGAAAGCGAATAGTGCTGTGGTAGAACAGACCCAAGTCGTTGATGATGAAGGCGATCTGTTATCGGAGCTTAGTGACCTCAGTGATATTGATGACTCGGATGTGGAAGAAGACTTGCACATCCCCCAATCTGAATCATCAGGATTGGCAGCATTGAAGGTCCGAGCACAAATGATGGACGAGGACACGATAATTGCCAATCCATTGCCTTCAGTCGCGAAACATGGATCTGCAAAATTCAGATCCCAATCACAGTCGCAGGACGTGTACGAAATTGTTGATAGTGAAGATGAATGGGCAGGTGCAGATGTTGTGGACTGAATCAAAGCAGCCATAATCATACTTCGGTCACCTTTCTTAGCGGCAGATTGCCCTGCTGGACTTTCTGACGTACAGAACTGACAACCTTCCAAATATCTGTCGCAACTTCATCAATTGATCGACCAGCATCAACCGTGATGAACTCATCACCATCTGGAGAAGCTTTGATAGTATCGAATAGATTTCTGACACGATCCTGTAATTCAGACTTTTCATACCGTTCTCCACCCCATCCACCTCGGGTGGCTGCTTCGGCGGGTGAAAGATCTAGAAAAACACAGACGTCTGGACGTGGGAGACCAACTTCGGGATGTCTAGCCCAGGCTAGATCTAGAGACGGGTTGTGCTTGGCAGCAGAATATACACAACCAGAGTAGATGTAACGATCTACAACTACATCTATACCATTATGGATGGACTCTTCTATAGATGCACTAACAAATATGAGAAAGATATCACAACAATAATTTGACATGTGATGACTTACGCTACTTCCCATCTATTGGCAGAAAATAATAAATGAATAACATGATCTTCTTGTTGACTTGTGCCTTTGAGATAATTGTCAATCATAATACCAATTGGTGTGGTTCGGTCTATCAATCAACCATTAATCTTCAAGCAATCGTTGGTGTATGAATCCTCATCAAATACCTGGAAATCGAACATGCTTGACATTTTGTCCTTCGTTTCGCAAATGATCCACTAATCGTAGACATTGAGATGATTTACCAGCTCTGTCTAGACCTTCAAGGACAATCAGCGTACCTCTTGTCATTCTGTATGTCATTTCATGCAATGAACTAAGCCACCAAGCTATGTAGTGGATGAGAATGGGAACCTTGAAAATACTGGGGTGAATTTCTCCACAGTTTTTTATTGATCGATTTTCACTTCCATCGTAAATAAAATACTGTACAGTTCACAATTGATAATATAGTGATTCTAAAATGGCCCACGACTCTGCGTCAGAATCGGATATGTTCCGTATTGTTAGTAGATCAGAAAACTCATGCGCCAGAGTAGCTGAGCTCCTACTTCCTGATCGTGAACCAATTGCGACACCATCATTCATACCAATCTCTTCTCGAGGAACTATTCCGCACATCACACAAGATGTATATAAAGGTAGTACAATCAGTAAAGGCTTGTACATAGGACTCGAGGACTGTATGTATAATGTGCTTTCTCTCCAGAAGTCATGCTTATTGATATATAATAAAAGTCATCGAAACTCTTCCACGTCGAGAACCACCGATATATTCATTTCCTCTCAAATCTGACAGAACTTCTCGATTACGAGATTTCATTGCCCTTCCAGATCCATCAGTACTGCTTGTAGGACCAAGACGCATCCCGCCGGTACCATGCCCTACGAATAACACAGCTACATCTATCGCAACATATACTTCTGTTGGCTTCAATCAATTATCTGTTGCTGAGTACTGTAATGCTACATCAAAATTGTCTCCAGATCTTGTAGTTGGTTTAGGCGATATTCCACCATTTGACTCAACCGCGGACAAGATTTTGACTCAAAATGTGGACGCGATAGAGAATTCGGAAGAAAAGCCTCGATATTCACGTAAAAGAACGAGAGCAATGATTGATCGAACATCGCGATGGGTGAAAGAGCAAGTCGAGATGATACGGAAAGATGATAATAGTAGAACGAGGTTTATAGCACCGTTACTACCTCTTTCTGTAGAAGCACAGAAAGGATATTTACAAATTCTACAAGAGATAGACGAGCAAGATGAAAAGACTATAAGTGGCCTGGCGATATATGATGCTGATCTATCAACAGATCTTCCTTCTGATCTGCATCGTTTGCCTAAATTGGGTATGACGGAACCAAATACTCCACAAAGAATATTACATGAAATAAGCAAGGGCATAGATATTTTTACAATCCCGTTTATTGGATCATGCACAGATGCAGGAACTGCGCTTGATTTCCAATTCCCTGTAGCAGATATTGATAATGATGATAATGTGATGAATAAAAATAAACCATTAGGAATAGATATGTGGTCTGAAAAACACGCTACGGATGTCTCTTCATTAAGTCATGGATGTAAATGTTATGCTTGTACTGATCATCATCGAGCTTATGTTCGGCATTTATTATCTGCAAAAGAAATGCTTGGGTGGACGTTACTACAAATCCATAATCTATTCATTGTAGAGAAATTCTTTGATGGCGTTCGTGCAGCTATAAAGATTGGTAGTTTTGAAAAAGAGAAGGTGAGATTCGAAGAATATTATGAATCTATAATGCCTTTGGGAACAGGTCAAGGTCCTCGGTGAGTATAACCGCTTCTACTACTACTATAATTTGTGATTGACTGATATCCGATGATAGTGTTAGAGGATATCAATATAAATCCGACGGTCCAGGCGAACAAAAACGTAATCCAGCGCCGTTTCGACCATTGGTTGATGAAAAGGCCGAAAAACTTGCCGAAACAGCAGAGTCGAATCCAATAAAAGGAGCACAAGATATGATTGGCGAAGAAATGTCTTGAATAATGTACAATAATGATGAATAATGTAATATAACTCAAGCCATGTCTTTGACGATACAATCACTAGCTTCTGCCCAATCGCAAACATCACTAGCGTCTTTTGCCAATTTTCTCCACCTTATCTTCCCTTCTGAATCAATAGCGAATCCACCGCTATTCTGCCATCTATAACTCGTCCAATCACTCTTCGTAATATCCAACCCTTCCTTGACTTTCTGTTCGTGCATCTTGTTCATTATATCTCCATTAACCATTTCCGTCCACCCTAATGTTCCGATTCCCCATTTCGCATATAACTCTCTATTCGGATCCGGTACTATGACCAACTGATGTGCGTTTTCTTTTTCCATCTCGCCGTCTTTGCCTGAATAGACCGTCCAAGAAGGAAATAATTCCTTTCCACTACATATATCACATTAGCATACATAATTATTGTAATCCGGATGTTGGCTGTTTGAGTGGGATGGTATTTACCCTATCCTTTCGAACCAATCTCGAGTATCTCTCGCATCACTATGTTGCACAAGAACGATTTTCAAATCTCCATACTTTCGCGCTTGAGTAGCTAACAGTCTGACTTCTTTTTCTGCAAACGGACAGCCACAATGTCGGAGGAAAGCTACGAGTGTTGGCTTCCCACCTCTTTCGTTACTGTTACCGACAGTATATTGTGACGCTTTCTCGTTGCTTTCTGTAGTTGATGAGGAAGAAGGAAACGTTATAGGGCCGAGAGAAGACGGGGCACAAGATCCTAGTTCTGGAAATGGCTGTAACGGTGCTGAAGAGAAGGGAAGTTTGGGAATTACGGATTTGAGAGTATGTAGCCAGTCGTAAAGACCGCTGGGACGGTCAGAGATGAACTGTTCGGGAACGGTTGTCATTTTGGAATATATATCAAATCAACAAAGAAGATAGAGTCGAACATGGTAGGGAATCCATAGGGGTGTTATTGACGTCATTGTTTTGGATCGAGGCTGACATGTGATAAACAGGGTCTCAGCTCGGACTGACTGGCTTAGAAACTGCCGCTGACTGGTTGAGAAATAAGAAACTTTGGTCAGCCAGTCAGTCTGAGCTATGCTTTGCTTTCAAGTTGTGGACCAGTCACTCCGAGTATCACGTCCATGACAACTGACTTTATAAATCCAAAATTAGAAGATAATGTACAGTTTTATCTAGGAGATAATCAGATCAGAATGAACTACGATAGACTTGCGCTCCACCTCTTCGAAACTGCACACTATCTCTCCTTTGCATATTCCACAAAGCTCGATTCAGACTTTGTTCTGAATGACCCTTTCGATCGACAAATTCCCTCTGAAGACTTGCCAAACTGGTCGACCAGCCAATTGGTAATCTTTTTCGAAGATCATCTTCAACTTTACTGATTTCATCCATCAGCTCTTTATTACCTGATAATCCGGCACTGTTGGAACCATCACCGCCCTGGGAAAGGACAGCGTCCATTGTACTTCCAAGGAACAATCGAATGGCTTCATCTACATGTGCTTCTGTAGCTATAGGACTGAGTGAGAGTTTTGCAAGGGATTCAGTGATACGTATGAGTGATTCCAGTTGTCGAACAGTGATTGGTATACTTGATCGTTGATTCGCACTCGCTTCTGCCTGCGCAACTTGACGACGTATACTTACGAAATGACTAGACAGTTTCTCTGCCGCCTCGGCTGATAATTTTGGAGCACATCGAGATTTACAGTAAGAAATATATCGCTTCATTTTCTCCACTGGAATAGACGAGGCAGTTGTAGATTGCTCGTCCTGCACGCCCGGTCCACCCATGTGAAGTCCCATGACATGTCGAGCGATACGTTCATCTCGGGCGCGATCATGTGAATCTCGAACGATAAATATAAGATCAAAACGTGATAGAATGGTTGTTTGGAAATCGATATTCTCGCCAGGAGATTTCATTTCATCATAACGACCAAAGATAGGATTTGCTGCAGCAAGTACTGATGTTCTAGCGTTCAATATGGTTGTGATACCTGCTTTTGCGATTGAAATGGTCTGTTGTTCCATTGCTTCATGGATTGCAACTCGATCTTCATCACGCATCTTGTCAAACTCATCGATACATACTACACCGCCGTCTGCTAGTACCATGGCACCACCCTCGAGGTAAAACTCTCTTGTAGAATGATCCCTTTGTACTGAAGCTGTAAGACCAGCAGCTGAAGATCCTTTTCCTGAAGTGTAAATAGCAATCGGGGCTGCTTTCTCCACAAATTTGAGGAGTTGTGATTTGGCTGTTCCTGGATCACCCAATAAAAGTACATTGATATCACCTCGCAATCTCATACCATCTGGAAGTATCTTCTTGCTTCCTCCCATCAATAAACATGCAATAGCTTTCTTGATATCTTTATTGCCATAAATTGACGGAGCAATGCATTCCGCAAAACGCTCATATAGATCCGGTCGTCGACTTAGTTCCAAAAACTCTTGCTCCTCTTCTTCCGTGAAATGAGATCCACCCTTTGCAGTATGATCAACATCTGTTTCGATACCAATAGCACGAAGATAAGGATTTCGAATTGCAACAGCATTTGCGCCTTTTTTTCCAGCAGCTTGATATATGGAAAACACTCCCATGACCGTGCATCGTGAACCTGGCACAACTCGATTTGTCAAGTAGCGATCTGCAGAGATGAGTATGTGACGTGGAAGTTCCCCAACAGGAACATCATCGGGTGCTTCTTGTAATTTTATCACTTGCTGGTCGATGAATTGACATTTCTCATGCACGACGAAATACGGATCAAGCGGACATTTCGCAGCAGCCTCTCCTGGTACTTGATTTTTTCCACATACTCGTGGTAGAGAAACACCAGTAAACCCTCCTAAAACAGACACATTCTGAGAGTGACCACAATTTCTACACTGAATATGTAGTATGGTAGATTTTGATGACAACGTTGATGCTCCGATGACTATTCCTGGGATGCGAACTAGATGGGATACATGCATAGCAGTAAGACCTCTGATAAGCGTTTGCGTTACAGATGAGCGAAGTATCAATTGATGTGCAGGTATCTCAATGTTCCGCTGTGATGGATAGACAATTCTTTGTGTGCATTGCTTGATCGCCGCTTCGAATAGTGGTATAATGTCGGCCGGCTCATTACTCAACTGATGGGCTACCTGTTCATCATAGGCAATCAAATCGGCTATATCTACCTCACAGTAATATTGTTTTGAGAGGACATTTTCTCGTATTTGATCTCTGTTAGATATATTAGTTGTTCCGGCATGATAGAGAACAAGATTGCACTGCAATTACCTATATTTGAATGTGTTATCAATCGAGAATTCCAGAATGAAAGATATGAGCTTCTGCTGTATTAAGCGACGCGAAGTATCTTCATTATCCTCAGGTGCTTCCGGAAACACACTCGCTGTATAGATCGACTGGCGATCCATAATGGTATGATTATAGAAGTGTACACTAATCACTCGATTTTTCTGCAGGCCTTGTTCAAGTAGGAGGACTACTTCTCCACGAAACGCGTATTTCACGCGTCTTAATTAAGCCCGATTGGGAAATCAAATCATGGTCCTACTACGGCCCGTACCGAGCACCGAACGAAGTTTATTGTAGTTCGACAGGTCTACCTCGTCCATTGTTTGTTTAGCACACTGTAATCCGAGTGTAGCTTTCTGAAGCCTTTGACATGCGCGGGCGGCATGCACAAATCTTCATCAAGGCCTGAATCTTCATGATTATACAAGCTTAGAAGTTTTAGCGTTCGAATACCTCTTATATCGATGTTGGACCAATTCGAGACCAAATATAGAAATTTCGGAGAATGTCGCTTTCCAGACGACAATCCAATGACAGCCTCCGAACTCCAATCTCACCACTTGATACCCATGGCTCATTTCCATTTCCACCTGCCGATACGGCTGGCCGTAGACCCATACCATTACGACAACCACGTTCGCGACATATGTCAACCGCAAGCGTTTCCTCTTTGGGTTCGGTAGCAACATCTATAGGCGGAGCACTTGATATAGCATCATTGCGTGTAGATACCACACCAGGTGACGGTGGTCAAAATGGTTGATATCTTCGAGTTTCATCATAAGCACATTAAAGTCTAATATGAAATGTAGCTATCGCAACCCTTCTTCAACCTCCAATATTACGAACTGGACTATTGGCACAAGCCTCCACATCTGGTTATCGCGCGCCCACAAGTCGTGACATTCCGCGCGTCACACTAACACCTGTACCTCCGGTTGACAATACTGTTTTCAAGAATTATCTCACCAAGATTGGACCGTTATTCGAGAGCATACAAAGAAGGAGAGGTGATAAAGGTCAAGACGTGACTGGCATGAAAGTTGAAAGTAGAGACGTAGTAACAAATGATACTGATAAACCTAAGCGGCCAGATATATCGCGACAAAACTCCGGTGCGAATCTGTCACCAGTTATTGAGACAAGGCGAAGGTCTGCTGCTTATAGTAAACGCAAACCTAACGAGCCGACGCCACTATCAACCGTGCCCAGTGTATATTTTGAGGAAGAATTTCATCTTGAGAACCCGCGAACCTTTGATGTCGTTAGTGAAAGATCTGAGATTATTCGACCTGCCTCAAACAATACCGAAAGCGAAAAACAACCTATAGTACCACGAAAGACACTGGCAACGAATGCGATACTGCAGGAGAAGATCTCGTGGTATATGGATACAGTCGAGATTCACCTTATCAATTCAATTTCTGCGGCCTCATCCTCATTCTTCGTCGCGCTTGGATCGTTGCAGAGCTTACAGAAGGAAGCAGAAGATTCTGCATTGCAGATTCAGCAATTACGTGCGGATTTGGCTAATTTAGATCGAGGTCTAGTACAGGGCGGTCTGGCAATGACAAAATTACGAAATCGGAGACGAAATATTGGAAAATTGTTCCGTGCGACAGAACAGGTTGGTCGAGTGATTGATCAAGTCAGTAAATGCGAAAAATTACTAAACGAGGGTGAATTCGAGGCAGTGGCGGACAATATGGACAAGGTGGATTTATTGATCCGGGGAGAAGATAGAGAAGATATGCAAGCAGACGAAACACTACAAGATGTGCAAAACGGATCGAATTACTTTGATCTTCGTGATCTCAAGGTCATGAAGAGTGTTTCTATGGGATTACAAGATCTGAAAACAAGATTGGGGAAGAGTTACGAAACTAGATTCATCACAACTATTTTAAAAGATATTCGGGCTCATATCGATAGTGTTCCTTGTCAAGACACAATCAAAAGATGGGCGAATACATCACATAAGAATCGCATGGGTGGTAAACCATTCAAAGTCGCGCCCTTGTGGTTGGAAACATCACCAGAATTTCGTGAACAGTTGTTATCTAGTTTACAAGGGTTTGAAAAATGTGCCTTGACCAGCACTGCCGCTACAGCCCTTCAAAGTGCTATAAAAAAGGAGATCAAGGCGTTGATAAGGCGACATTTACCAAGTTCGACAGATGATGATACTGAATCGGTTACATCCACTGCAACAAGAGGTCAGGGAGGAAGAGGTTCTTCACAGCAAGAGAAATCGGCTGTACTCGCTAGGAATCTGAGATCTCTTGATGAACGAGATGCAGAGACTCTTTTTGTTGGAATCTGCACAAATGTTAGTGAAGCATTACGACGTTTAGGCGTGCAAATTAAGATTTTATTGGATCTCACAAGTGGAAATGCACTCCAATCTACAAGTCGAGTGAGCATGTCCGAGGCATCGGGGAATCCAGCGCTCACTCGCAATGGTTCCATCAATCAGACTAGTGAAACCAAAAGATCATCTGTTGTTGCGCCGAACTTTGACACTGACATGTCCAGCGTGATGGATTTATCATCACTTGTGAATGATGCCGTAGAAGTAGCACATACTCAAATCGTGCGTGTACTCAAAGTTCGTGCTGAACAAACACATAATTTATCTTTGAAGCATTTTGTTCGATATTACACACTTTTCCGATATTTTGCAGATGAATGTGAAGCCGTGTCTGGAAATTCTGGTCAGACTTTAAAGGGGATATTAAACACACAAGCTATCGCATATGTTTCAAACATGGCCGAGGTTGAAAGTCAAAAACTTTGCCAACAACTAGATGGTGAACAATGGGAAGCTAAAGATTTTCAAGATTCTGCTCAGATTATATTATCTCGTATTCTGGAGGGTATGAATTCTGATGCATCTATATGGACTTGTGGTGTTTGTATATGGGACGACCCATCTAGCTTTCCAAACGAACAAGAGAAAGAAGTTATTAACAGCGACAATAATATCCCAGAGGCAAATGGTAAATCGTCTGCAAAACTCCCAGCCAAGCCAGCATATATAGATGAAACCCGCTTCATCCTAATCCCGACCACAGCTCATCTTCTCACCTCGATAGATACATTTTTATCTCTCACCGCTTCTTTACCTACTATTGCCCCATCCACAACCGTCCCTGCTCTGTCTGAAGTCTTGCGTAATTTCAACATTCGTACATCTCAACTTATCCTCGGCGCCGGTGCAACTCGCATTGCAGGACTCAAGAACATTACAACAAAACATCTCGCATTATCATCCCAATCTCTATCCTTTATCACAGCACTCATACCTTATATGCGAGAAGCAGTTCGACGACACGTTTCCGGCCAACAAGGTCGCGTAGAAGCACTGGCTGAATTCGAAAACGTCAAGCGAGTACTATGGGAACACCAGATAGCTATACAAGGTAAACTCCTCGACATCATGAGCGCAAGAGCGAGAGCACATATGGTCGTGATGAAAAAGATTAATTACGATGAACAAGGAAAGTCGGCGCAAAGTATCGACAACAGCGATGGTGGAAGCGCGTTTATGGAGACTTTGACAAAGGAAACTGGGACTTTGTATAGAGTGTTAAATAAGCATATTTCGGAAGGGGATGTTTTGGGAATAATGACTTCTATAGCAAGGAGTTATGGTGAGATATGTGGTCAGAATTTGAAAGAAGTTGTTGTCGAGACGGAGTTGGGAAAGGCTAGGTGTGTATCTATAAAGATGTTTCTGCATTATCTATCTACTAATCGTTTATTGTAGACTTTTGAAAGATGTAGAATTGTTTGATACGAGATTAGGTAAAATCGAAGGATTTGAAGAGGTTTACAAAGCTTTGTTGGCTGAAGTGGAAAATCGAAAGATTGACGTAGCAAAAGTTAGTGAAAAAGTAGTACAGGACGAGGAATCAGTAGGTGAGGCACTTTTTGATCAAGCCGAGATGATGATTGAGAATGATTCTATTGGGGGAAATAATACTACAAACTCAAATATAAAACAAGAAGAGATTTTACCACACACAGACATTGATTCGTCGTCAACATTACCGACGGGTCCGAAAGATATCGAAACTCTATCTGAAAAACCAGAAGCAATGATTGATCAAGACATGAATAATGATAGACCAAGCTAAATCCATAACATAACTCTACATAGTCGAAGATACATATATACATATTCACATTTCCCCCATCCGTGACATCTCTCTCTTCTACCTCGTTTTGTTTCGACTGAAATTCTTCACGACATTCATCGTCGGCATGAGTACCGTTCTCGCAAACCACGGCGTCGCCCAAACACTAAACCCTATTCTTAATGGGAGGAGGACTTTCGTAATAGCATACGCGGCTGCTAGTTCCAAAAGCGTGTTTGTGGACATTAAGCCCGTGTCGTCTTGGTGGGCAATGATGCCTTTTTTGCGCAAGTAGCGACTCCATTGCTCGACGCCTTTGTCGAATTGTTCTTCGTGGCCGAGGTAGTGTCGTAGAGTCGATACGAGGGTTTGTAGAACGCGCTGTTCGGCCGGGTTGGTGGTGGTTCGTGGCTCGGTTTGAATATCAGAGGGGTCTCGGGATTGTGCCGTGATATTTAGCTTTTCGATCTGTGGATGGGTTTGGGGGAGTGAGACGGATCCAGGACGTGAGGGTTCTTCAGGTGTGGAACTAGGATTCACATCTTCTTCGAGTGTGATGTGTTCTAGCGTTGACGGTCTGCCACGAACGGGATTGTCTAGATTTGCAGAATAGCGGTCGGGAGTAGAGTCGCCTCCACGTACTCTCCCCTGTTCTCTCGTATTCACATCCTCTCTTCCATTCCTGTTCGTATGAATAGCAGTCCGAGAACCATCAGACGTAGACTCGCTCTCTCCTACGATCGACGATATTGTCAATGAAGGGGACGTATCATCTTCTACGCCAGGAGAGATCAGAATATCATCCTCTGCAGAAGTCATAGGAGCCGTGACCACCGACAAAGACTGAGAAGAAATCAAAGCATCAGGCGAGTCAGAAGTGAAAAAAGGAAACAAAGTCGAGAAATAATGCAACGCCGCGAAAATGCCCAAGAGTGGTACTATAGCTGTTATTTCATGCAGGATCAAAAAGGACGTGATGTTAGATACGGGAGCTGAAATTAGTGGTTGAATGAGATGTTGGAATCGTTTTGGAAGACGAGATTGTAAAGTTTGAAGACGTGAGAGTCTATTCGTTGGTTTGGAAGAGGAGTATCGACATCTAACAATAGAAGATGTTGGGTGGTGGCGTTGCCGGAAGGCATAAGAGAAAATATGGTGGAAGGACGGGAATTGATGGGTTAGGCGTTTAGATATTCTATCCATTTTTGAGGTGTATCGTTGCTGAATTGAGGTTTAAGATAATCGTATCTCATGGCGTGATGGGTAAGAAAGTGTGACGTTGTTTGTAATTCAAACAGTGATATAAATGATATCCCTGGAGGGGTGGAATGACAGTTTTAGAGATCAAAGTGAAACGATATCTCCAGAGATCAAAGTAAAGTCATATTTGTAGAGGTTGGAGTGAAATGATATCCCTAGAGAGGTGCAATGATATTCGGAGAGATTTAAAAAGCAAAGTTATATTTGTCGAAATAATTTAAAAGTGAAGTGAATTTGTAGGCAAGTTTATTGATGATGGATGGTGTCTGTAAGTTCTAGATTGAGTCGATATTCATAAAAAATGAAGACTTCATCTCTGTCATACTGTGACATCTCATTACTTTTCGATAACATTTGCAATTGCCATAGTAGTCCAAACATAGGTTAACATTGTACTCGAGTTGATTGTCCTTATCAAGTTAGGGTAGCATATGATATACCATATGACATTGCTGAATATAGGATATGGTATACATGCTTGCACAAAGACATTATTATACATAGACTTGATTACACATAGACAAAGACAGACATAAGATATCATATAGGGTGAAGAATATTTACACGACTTCTACACATATGCTTATAGACATCTACAACTAAACAAATGATATTTTCCAATCCGTACCAATGGCAACACCAGGATCTCTTACTACAGCCCAAGAAGCCTTTCCATTCTGCGCCGAATGATATATCAATTGTGCTTTATCCTTGACATTCTTACCTGTACCTTCAATTGAAACATCATTCACAGTCGACCACGTAGAAGGGGCATTGACGACAACAACCTTTTCTACCCTAACATCTTTCATAGTCTTTGAATATTCATCAGTCTTTTTACCATGTGTACCAATATCTTCAGAAGATAAAGATGATGTCTCGGCAGTATACAAGAATTTACGTCGAATATAAGCACCTTGTTGAAAATCAAAAGATTCACCATCGTCAAGATATATTGTGCCCTCAGCATTACCTTGATCTGGTAAAACTACGACCAAAGTCAATGGATCTTTCTTCATGAGACCACTACTACGACGTGGTCGATCTCGACGTGGAAAGATATGACCAGCTCGCATAAGAAGGGCAATCTTATCAAAAGGTACACTCAAACTGTTATATCCTGGACCTTTATGCATTGTATAATCAAAATAATCAAAATAAGGAGTCGTGTCTGGTAAGTAAACGTCGACACTGTTGGCTCCTTCAGTCACCACAGGTTTGACCAATAATCCTGTTGATCCAACATAAAGTTGATCATCGATAGCGAACGATTCAGCATCCGAAGGATGGACGTAAAACATTGGCTTGACGATCGGACTTCCGTCAAGACTAGCTTGATGAAATGCAGTGTACCAACTTGGTAATAAGCTGTATCGTAATCTAATCGCCTGTGTAACGATACTCTTTTCATAATCAGGTAGTAAATATGGTTCTCGTCTACGAGTATCGATATGAGCATGAGCCCTAAAGAATGGATTGAAAATACCATTTTGATACCATCTCACCAATAATTCTTTTGACGGATTTCCAAAGAAACCTCCGACATCTGCACCAGCAAATGGATATCCCGAGATACCCATCCCTAGAATCATAGGAAATGCCGAGGCTAAATGATCCCAACTAGCGAGATTGTCACCAGTCCACATGGCACCAAGTCTTTGACTTCCGGCAAAAAAGCTTCGAGTCAAAACAAAAGGACGTACACCACCCTTCTTTTCCTCTTCCTTATTTCTCGCAAGCAAGGCATGATAAGTTGCATTATGGAATGTCATACCGTTGAGATTATGCACGTCTCGATGTTCCCATCCACCTTCATGTAAATTATCCTTCGGCATAGTAGTCTCTGGACCATTAAAAACTGATGGTTCATTCATATCATTCCAAATAAACATGTTTGGTCTACTAAAGGGAAATTTGTCGTAATTAAACAGGTCTGACCACCAATTTCTAGCATTTTTAGAAAAAGCATCGATCCAGTGACTTGATCCAGGCCAACACCAACCTTCATACGCATTACCATCTTTATTTTTGACGGCATATCCGTGTGAGGCCATTTCTTGATCAACGTGATAGTTATCCTCTTTCTTGATATGAGGATCAATAATGGCAACTAACTTCCGCTTATGTGCAGCTAGTTGATCTTGCATGCTTACAGGATCCGGGAAGTTATCTGGATCCCATGTAAAGTATTTCTTTCCGTTAGTATATTCAATGTCAAGCCAGATGATATCAAATGGAATACTGCTTCGATCAAATTTACGATCAACATCTTTCACATCTGCATCTGTAACATAATTCCAACGACATTGATGATATGCAATTGCAAAGTCATTTGGTAATTGCGAATGACCAGTTAGTTCAGCATACGCACTGAGTACATCCTGTGATCTAGGTCCCAAGAATACAAAGACATCCAAAAGACCAGATTCGGAAATCCAATGCGTATTAGTTGTAGTCATGGATGGCACACCCATACTCAAAGGATTGGCTATACTTGTAGATTTAGTAATATCAACCCAAGTTTCTGCCGCGTTGAGCCAGAATACTCCGACTGTAGAGTTTTGTTTATGAGCCTGCATAAAGGGTATATTACCGTACAAAGTCATTGGACTATTGACCTCATATTCAAAGACGTCTGAGTTATATAATCGATATGGTTCATCGTAATTACCATCACCTCCGCGAGTTTCTTTCAATGACAATGGTCCTGTATGTTCAGCAATACCATAAACATGTGAATAACCAGGGAAAGAAATGTCCATAGCAATACTCTCTGGTCCTCGAGGTTTGCTATCAGTGTGTCCTCCAAAGCTTTCCTCCCACCAAGTACTCTCATCGGGTCCGACTGGCTCTACGGCAGCTTCCTCGCCTTCTTTCTTCTCAACTACCGGCTTCTCAACTTTTGCCCTCCAGTGTTCATAATTGAGTAAGCCACGGTCATTGAAAGCTACTTGTACAACACCATCTCGTTTAAAAGTCACTCCAAAAGGAGAATGCTTGATTACAGCCTCGAAATTACCATTTGGACCGTATACAATCTTAGTCACTCCATTGTTTGACCCTTTACTCATTGTAGCGCCCTCGTACGTGTTCAACCCACCTACAATTGCCCATGAAGCAGCCTCATTATATCGCTCTTTGCGTGCTTTTGAATCATGGCGAAGGATAATATCACCTGTTTGTCTTTTCTTCTCATCAATTGTCACGCGTGCTGTACCAGACTGTAGAAAAGTTATAGTAATAGGAAGCTCAACTTTTCCCTGTCCTTGTCCGATATCCTTCAGTATATTACCGGTCAAAATACCCTTTTTGAGAGCGATTGACGAGGATTCTAATATGTATGGGGATGTCCACGAAGAAACATTGTCGGTATTGTCAGCGTATGCTCTGTTACGCTTACAGAACCCAGATTGATCACAGGTTTTGAAGTTTTCTCTTTTGACGGCATCTACAGCTCATCAATAACATTTCCTTTCACAAATTGATGCGGATAGCTTACTTATAGGAGAGACACATAGTAATAGAGCAAAGAGGAGAGTGAATAATGAATACAGCGAAGTGGTCATTTGAAAGGATTTGCTTTGACCGAAGAAGTAGCCCAACAAAGAGCTCTTCTTGGAGGGTCGGTATGATAGGGATGTGAAGTTCAGGCTATCTGTTTATTCGAACCCTAGTAATGTTTCATGAGAGCTCTCTTACCAGATGTAAACAATGCCAACTCCGCCAAATATAATGGCGGGGTAGGTATCTATCCACGTGATGTCAACAAGCTTATTCAGATAAAATTCTACGGTGTGCCCCACTTTCAGACCTTTCTTCTATCGCAACTCACATCTACTAATACATTAATCGAATAATCAATTGACCAATTTCACAATGGCTGACGAACAGACGTAAGTAATCTTGAAGTTACAATCTCATATGATCCAATGTGTTGATTATCAAACATAGTTTCATCGCAATCAAGCCAGATGGTGTTCAAGTGAATTCACCCCTCTCCCCTTCCATTTTCAAAATCTTGGGGAAATTTAGACTAACATATTTCTCAAGCGTGGACTCATCGGACCAATCATCACCCGATTCGAAGCTCGCGGCTACAAGCTCGTCGCCATCAAGCTCATGACTGCCAGCAAGGAGCATCTCGAACAACACTACGCCGATCTCGCCAAGAAACCCTTCTTTCCCGGTTTGATCAGCTACATGGCTTCAGGCCCCATCTGCGCCATGGTATGGCAGGGACGTGAGGCCGTCAAGGTCGGACGTCAGCTTCTTGGCGCTACAAACCCAATGGACAGTTTACCAGGAACGATCCGAGGAGATTTCGCTATCGATGTTGGTAGAAATGTCTGCCATGGATCAGACGCTGTTGAGAGTGCCAAGAAGGAAATTGCTTTGTGGTTCAAGGAGGGTGAGGTACAGACCTGGAAGTCTACTCAAGAAAGCTGGGTCTATGAAAAGTAGAGGTATTCTTCTTCGAATGATTATATTTACCTTTGATGTTATGTATAAATTGTGATAATGCACAAAAGGAATAGACATTATTTATATAGAATCTAATTCAAGAACTAGACAATACGCTTCTCGTTCGTTCATTCATTCAAGTCATCAAATGGGAGCAAGATAATTACATTTTGATATAGTCTGTCAGAGTGTTTAGGTATTGATATCGATACCGTTGATTCTCTTTGTCGATTTCGATCCCGCATTCTTCTCTACCCCATTGTCGAAGAAGAGCTTTCCCCATTACACGTCTTTCCGTCTGCCATGCCATTTCTTTGGCTTTCCAAGTGTCTTCTCTCTTTCTAAGAGACTCTGCTACACGTTGATCCATTTCAGCATTTGCTGCATGAAGATTGTCAAGCTCGTTTCTGGCATCATCGACCCTGGCATGAAGATCAAGACGTTTCTGTTCGGACTCTCGTAATGCTTTTCGTAGTTGACTGAATTCTTCTTTCATCAAATCATTCGATGAACTATCTGGTTTCATAATCGGTTGTTCTATATTGGTATTGGCTTTAATTTGTGCTTTTAGATTCTCAATCTGTGACGATTTTTCGGCAGCTGATTGACGACTGTCAGCGAGTTCTGCCTCTATTTGCTGCAGTTTTGCTCGAAGTGTGATGACCTCTTCAAGATTCGAATCTTCCTTTATTATATGCTCATCATCAAAATCAAGCCTAGATAAATCTTGTAAAAGGTTCAATTCCTCTTCAAGTTCTGAAATGTGTTCATTCGCTTTTGTCAATTCATCCTCTCTGGCGGGAACATATTCGCATATGGATAATTTCTTTTGTTCACGCAATTGCGAAGCTTCATCTCTAGCGGCTTGTAAGAGAATCTTTGCGTCTTTCAATTCTTGCTCAATGTCTGAAAAGTTATTGATACTATCTCTTCGAGTCCTCTCAGATTCCAGATCAGATCTAAGGCGATTGACATCTTCTACCGCTGCTCTCAGTCCTGATTGTGCCTCTTCTAATGATTGGGAGAGTTTGTTTTCGTTATCTCGACTAGCTTTCAATTGCAATCGAACCTCATGAAGCTCTGCATCCTCACTTTCCCTCATCTCTTCCAATTGTGTTTGCAATTCTCTAATCTGTGAATTCGCTTCGGAAAGCGTATTCTTCGCTGCATCGGCTTCAAAACGTGCTGTCGTCAATGCAGATTCCAATTCACTCAATCTGTTTGACCGTTCATCATTTGCTAATCTAAGAGCATTTGTCGAGGCATTGAGTTGACTTTGCAAATCTCGCCGCGCATCGTTGGCGTTTACAAGTTGAGTTTCTAAATGCTTCGAGACCTGGAAAGTCTGGTCTTGCTCGTGACGAAGTCTCATCAATTCTGTCCGCAGTCTTTCCAGCTCGGCATCAGAGAGTACATCTTGCGGCCAATGACTTGGTGGATTTGGTGGTGCAATGGAGAACGAAACCTTACTTGTATTTGGAGTAATATGATGCGTATCCGGCGGAGCCGATGCTGGACGGGCTATGCTCAATTGACTATACATATCTTCGACTGTCGGTTGGAGTAATTCACGAGCCTTTCTTGTAGGTGACGGAGTGCTTCTATCATATTCATCCCAAGCGGACGTTTCTGGGATTGCCTCGAAATGATCGTCGTTGGGATAATGACCGTTGACAGAAGGATAAGGCGCACGAGGTAGATTATCTTCCTCGCTATCTGCTATATCTGTATCTTCTGGCTTTGGGATCCCCTCGGTATTTGAATGCAGGTTTCCAAAGCCCGCGACACCGCGAGTTACCCGTTTTGTGCCTTTCAACTTCTTCTTGCCCCTCATCCAATCTTCCATAAACTCAGTAAAATCACTTGGTCCATCTATGTCGTCGCTCCTTACTTCTTGTATGGCGTTTGTTGGAGGGCCTATTTCAGTGATGGGCTCGGAGTCGTTAGTTAGCGCTTGTAGATCTAAGCTGTAATCTGATTCTGGATGATTGGGTAACGACGCGTCGCGATCGGGCGATCCTGGAGCAGAGGAATCCATCTTCAGAGTCTGTCGCTTATGGACGCAGTCTCATACGTGCTCTTGGTGTTCCAGTCTTTCTGGTAATACTATGGTAAAAATGGGTGTGATTACTTTGAACATGGTACAAATGTTTCTTTGTTTGTTTATCTTTCGAAGTTTGAAAATCCGGGGATGGTGTCACGTGTATATTATTTGTGGAAGCAGAAGGTTAAAAGTACAACATGATGTTATTATTAGGTAGATTCACCTAAGTGTTTTGGATCGTTCTGCCGCAAACTTCATGCCTTCTCAAATTTCCAGTCTTCACTTTCGTTTGACCTATCTTGAGCCGACTACAATCCATCCGTATATGATCAGATCGAAAGCTCGTTCACTATCCTGTCTTGCTCTATCAAATCATGAATGGCTGCGAAAGATGCACTTTTCATTTCCCAATTGTTACTATCTCTGCTATAGCTTCATGGTGACTCTCTGTCATCAATAGTTGGGCCAGATCATGTCGTGATCTGGAAGTAAAAGACTCGATACATGGCTAAAGCGCTTGGCAGCTAATTTATCATGTCGTTGCCGTTATTGCCCGAGTTGCTTGGCTTGAACTACAAGTCCAACTCTGTTTAGACTAGCAGAGGTGAGCGTGTCAAATCTACATCCGACACCGAGTATAAAGCGCAAGAAAGACGACACGTAAATTAGGCTGCGCGCGTAAGAGTATCGCCAAACGATCGGGATCCAGTCTCTTGGTCCGTATCTCTGTAATTGTATCGTATTCCAGAGATATGGCTCATTTTACTTTTTGCTTCTTTCTTACGAGTGATATGTCCAGTACATTGACTGCAGGCTTTTCTGATAAATCCACATCAGGGACATCTTTACGTTTTTTGCGGATAATGGTGGATGATAGCTCGTTGACGTTACTAGAGAAATCGATTAGATACAAGATCTTGTGCCATGGCTAGTAATGACAATGTTATAGATACCTTGTAGTTCCAGAAACATCTTTCCTATCGGCGGCTTCTTTATCGTTACCAAATTTACCTTTTACAGGAATTGTAAAAGAGGTAGATGACCTTGTGATTGCTTTTGCCTCTTCAAGCCATTTCTTCGTGCTCTGCGATGCAGCTTGATTGTTTGAAAAATCCAACTTTAATAGCAGGTCGTGAATGCGTTTATATTGTATATTGTCAATTACGTTCTGTCCAGCTTCTGCTTTCGATATGGCCCAGGAAGGGCAATTCGCAGACATTGTAGATGCGCTAGATGAATGCGAAGAAGTCATCTTGATTCTCGGTAACCTTGCCACTACTGGACCGCTAAGACGTTTCGGCACCTTGGATTTCTTTCTTGGTGAACCTTCCCTAGCGTCCGGCTGGGGTTGGTCATCAAATCTGCCATCAGAACTTATTACAGACTGGGAACCTCTGGATATCACTCTAGCCGAAGGTGATCTAGACCTTGACAATACGCTTAATGTTCCATCCTCATCGTCATCAAACTCATCACCAAGCATACTGACATTTTCAATATCTGCCATTGGAGGACTAAACAGTAGCCAGATGAAGCCTACCATTCTGCCTGCGGAACACTCCTGCCTAAAAGCCATCATTTCCCAGAATTGTGCCAGTGTCTTGACTGATCTCCACATTCCGGTTCTACCCTTGGTATTCTTTGACGGACTACGTTCAACGTTTGCGTGTGAATCTGCGACATTTGGTATTTCATCATCAAGCTCGTCCAAATATCTTGCTTTTGGGTCATCAGGAAAACGAGGAATCAAGCAACGAGGTGGAACGTTTACGTTTCGTGCTAGATACTCCAAAGGATGACCATGGTACCACTTTCTAGACTCTACGGGATCATTTCGCCATGAAGCTGGAAAAAATATGGCAGTCTCTTGACGATCAAATCCTGGCACAATAAGATATGCCTTTGCGTCTTCTTGCACATCACTTGATCGAACAACAGGATCGAGAGTTTTACACCACCATTTTATGAGTTGTCGATCGTCAAGAACATGCTTGCCTTTATTCTCTACACTTCGAGGGAACAAATATTGACCTTGAGCCCGTGCAAACAGAGATATTATCATTTTCCGTCTTCTCCCACACTGATGATCCTGTTTCAACTTTCCATTGACGAGCCATGATAAAAGACCAGAACTAACACTTCGTATAGGTGATGAGATGTTTGTATTTTTTGGCAAATTCAAAGAAGCCAAACAACCTGTGGAATCGGCTTTGCTTACAAACAAGGCGACTTGACGACGAGTCGAGTATATTAGGATTTCTATCGCAAACAACAGAGTAGTACTTGACGAGTCAGAACTAGGAGCCGATAAAGCGAGGAAATGAGACTCGAGAAAGGTTCGTTCAGGCCTTGCGCCGGGTGCTGGTGGAAAAAGGGGATCGCATTTTGCTGGATATGTAGCAAAATGGTGGATATTGAAAGTTCGATCGTAGGGAAGGCTTGCTGCTAAATATTCATACAGGGTAGAATGCTGGGAAAAAGAATTGGTAGTCGCCATATAAATTATATATACATTGAAAGAATAGTGAAGGTACAGTGTACGCTACAAGATTAGCCAACAAACAAGCACAGACAATATCCAATCGGTTGCTCCCAATGTTTGTATTTCATAAATTCATCATCATCGTTAATAACTTCGCACGCCCATGACTGCTGCTGATACCTATAGCATGCATAGACTGAAGATGTGAAAGTCTTGGCATTCTACAAGCAGTTCCAAAAAAAATAAAAATGCTCTACGAAACAACACTTTCACTCATCTAGTCTTGTACCAATGGAGACTCGTCAATTCATACGAGTTGCGGAAGGTCTCATCAGATCTTCACGTCGAATACCTCAAAGAATATGTCGACCATATTCAAACACTCGTAATCTACACGATCACTCTACCAACTCGACGGCAAGCAATTCACAATCTCCTTCCTCAGTCTCAGAACAAGACCACCCTTTCTATCCGGCCGATGCCTCAGTAAACAATACCTCCGCTCAATCCTCAGTCTCGCCACGTCGGAATTCCAATGTTCCTCCACTTACGAACCCATTACAACACGAATCTTCCCCTTTTCATTACCCAAACCGACCAAATCAGCAAGGCCGTATGCCGTTTCGGCTTCGACCACTTCCTTCTGTACCACCTCATAACATAAATACTGACCCAGCTGCCTTGGACGCCATGTACGCTCGACTTCTCGGTCGAGGTGGAGATTTGCTTTTACCGCAAGATGTAAAAGTTTTGGCGATAACGCATAAAAGTTTCGATCATGGTTGGCAGGGAAGTAATGATCGATTAGCGTTTCTAGGAAAGAGAATCGTTGACCTAGAAGCCAGTCTGGCGCTTCTCAGAATGCCGAGGCCGAGAGTCCATGAAGAAGAAGGAATGGACATCGAAGAGGACGATGATGGGAGAAGGGCCGAAAGAGATGGGTCTGAAAGTATAGGTAATCTAAGTCAAGAGACAAAGGCTGTAATATTAGATAGAAAGAGAGTGGCGAGATTGGCGAGAGAAGCGGGTTTGGCAGAGGTGATGAGATGGAAACCAAGACGGGTGAGTTAAATAATATGAGATGAGCATTTTGCATGTAAACTGACGTCAATATGACAAAAACAGGCTGATAGATTGGAAAGTTCTGGTATTGATACAGTACTGGCGCATACATTATATAGCATTATCGGAGCACTAAGTTTGCATCGTGGCGGAAAGATGACTTTGCAAATAGTCAAGGAGAGGATCCTTGCCCCTCTAGGCTTAAAGGTGTAATTAGAAGAATATTTCAAGTATCAGACGCACATGATTGATCTTTAGAAATGCATGGACTTTGTATGTACAATATTGACATTATATATGTTTGTGAAGAAATGATCTAAATTGCCGCTTTCTTCTTTTTACCCTTTTGTGCTTTCAATGCATTCTTCAGACCTTTCTTTGCTATACTTTCAGCCTTTCTCATTTCTCTCTTTCTCCAAGCGAGAAATCGTGCACCTCGCTGGTATGGTTTGACTTGTATTTCTGGTTTCTCAAGCAATTTTCCAATCTCATAATCTGTAATTCTATTCTGATATCCCGGAAACTTTTTGTTCTTCTTCATATCATCTTTCATTACAGCTTGCTCCAGTTGTTCCACGCCTGTCTGCGGCGCTTCAACAATCAAGCCATCGTTCACTTCTTCGTTCACCATTTCGACAGTCTCTCCCACCGTAGGATCAGTTCCAATTATCTGCGCAAACATTCCCAACCTCCTCTTTCTTGCCGCACCTTTTACCAGAGGTAATTTATATTCTCGTTGTAGTGTGACTCCAATATATTGTCTTGTTTTGTGTCGTTGCGGATCTCTATAGTAGCACACATATCCAGGAACAGTTGCGAATATCGTATGATCCCGACCCATGTCGACATTCTCACCTGGATGCCATAGAGTTCCACGCTGTCGAAATATTATATTTCCAGGTATGACATATTGACCTATGCAGGATATTAATTACAATAACCTCAAAACAGACAATTATGTTTTTTGTGTGCTGACCTCCGGATTTCTTTGCGCCTAATCGACGACCAGCGCCTTGTTTGGCTTGATTGGCTCGACCTTCAGATTTATGCGTGGCTGTACGTATAATGATCCGAGGTAGATGTCGTGTAGTTTGATTACGAAGTCTTTCAATGGGACAATCCAGCGTCAGGCTAGAGAATATACTGGTTAATGTTGCACTGCTAGTCCGAAGACCGCACGTTAGTTGCTGTATGGATGGGCGTAGCATCTTTGACGATCAAATATCATGCTTAGGCAGTCAAGATGGTGTGGACAAATTATTTCTATGCTACGAAATCGGTAAGGAAATCTAATGCGGGGGGGCTACAAAATTCTACTGCTCATGTTCCGGTCGAATGAGAATTAATAACGCCTGGAGGTATTCTTGAATGAGGCACAGTAAGTTGAGATATGTTTGACATACAACGCTTTCGTTACCAGAGAGTGAAACACTTATACGATGCGGCGCAGTGGTGTTTGAACATTACAATCCGAAATTATCTGACTGCGGGCATATGCGAAAACACGAATCTAATAATGGTACGAGCAAGCAGAATAAATGGTGGTTCCGCGACCCGGCAGTATTCCGTGAGGTAACACATCTGGTTTACAAGAAGCAAATACGGGATGTGAATTCAAATTAGTCAAAGATAATTCTGACCGAAACCCCTGATTAAAGATCAGCAAGGAATTGTCAGTCAGACTTGAGTTCTGGCCAGTCGGAAACATCATGGGGCTATATCTCCGGCAACATATTCATGGAGTGTCACACCTTGTGCCTCCCAGAAATTGATATGATTGCCAATAACAATAATTAGGATAGGTGGCGCTACATCCGCACCAATCAAAATCTTATGTCTTTTTTAATTTACCAACAAATGTGTCAAGATATTAATTTTGAGCCTCCAACTTGACTTTACAACTCGCAACCAATTTCAGGACGAGAATGCCATAAAGGAAAAACAACGTTGATTTTGAGTCATGTCATCAATGTTATGTCATTCAAAAGTGGGTAAAACAAACTATTATTACGACAAGGGGTGCTCGTGCTTTTCCACGTGCCAATAAAAATATAAAAAGAATGTGGTTCATGTTAGCTGGCTACGTCGATCATTGAACCTGACTTCTGGGAATCATTTGAGAAAAGGTAAGGGACGGCGTCCAATGCTGTGCTTTTGATAGTTCTTTCATACTCCACAATCTGTTCTTTGCAGCCATTTGTTTGTTTGATTTGCAACCTTTATTAAAAAATGATGGTCGCTACGAGCAGTCCACCGTTGATAGCTGATAAAATTCCCTTTCCTCAACCCATCGCGCCTATCTCAATTGTTTTTTGTCCGAGCATTGCATCTTCCATCCTACCGGTCCTATTTACCTCCTTTTTCGCCCCAGCATTTCCTCAATTATAACGGTTGAAATCAAAGTTACTGCGCTTCACTAAACTTCACCGGTCTATCGTAAGTGCATGCGTTCTATAATAGCTTGTTTTGCTACGTATATAATACAAGATCTTTATGATTCCCTCGGACATTTACGACTTGACATTTCATTCAACAATTCCAATCATTCATCATGATGTTCAGGAAGTCGGAAAACGAAATTCAGACAAGTCTGGCAGCTCCCCAAGAGGTTCATGTCACTAGTACTTATAACTATATACAAGGTCCAGGTGCAGACTGGGGCCATAGTGATTTGACAAATCGATTGGACACGTTGGCTTTAGGAAGACAAGTTCGCCATGACTATGACCTCGAGAAACAATCCGGTCATCTACCTCCTTCGTCTGCAGCTTCATTTGTATCTGGCAAATCATATGCAAGTTCAATCATCACCAATAAAACCGACTTGACACGCATATCCGAGATATCGCCGCTACCAAGAAAGCTTGCAACTTCGGCTTATCGTAATGTTCGATGGAATGCTTTTAGTGTGTATCGAAAGGTCTTTGCTATTACTCTATGTGCAAACGTCATTGTCATGGTCTGGCAGTTGTTCAGACTGAATCAACCCTCGACTGATGTCAAGACTATCGCACCTATATCGGCCACTGCTGCATCTGTAAACTTTTGTGTGGCTATACTGATGCGGAATGAACATGTGGTCAATATGTTGTTCCGCATCGCTTGTTCACTACCACTATCTGCTCCTTTGGCGATCAGACGTAGATTTGCAAAGGTTTACTCTTACGGTGGTGTCCATTCTGCTTGTGGTGTTTCAGGTACTTTGTGGTATATTTTGTTCACAATCCTGGTCATCTTTAAATATCCAAGGAAAGAAGGGATAGACATTGCCATCATAACTTCGACTGCAGCTACTTTACTTTTACTGGTCACTATCCTCATCTTTGCCCACCCAACTCTACGTCATAAACTACACAATCAATTTGAGGCCACTCATCGATTCGCAGGCTGGTCCGCTGTTGCTTTGCTATGGGTCCAGACAATCTTACTTGCGATCAGTAACGCCAACATCAAACATCAAAAGTTATGGACTGCTCTTATTACAAGTGTACCATTTTGGTGTTTGATAATTATAACATGCTTGTTGGCTTATCCTTGGATTCGACTACGCTCACGAGTTGTACGTGTTGAACCACTTTCTAAGCATGCTACACGGTTACATTTTGATTACGAGAATCACAAACCCTTCCATGTTGTCCGTCTGAGTGACTCGCCACTCAAGGAAACCCACGGCTTTGCTACTATTCCAAATTATTCCGACGATAGAAAAGGATATTCAATCATAGTCAGTAACGCAGGAGATTTTACAAACAAGATTATTACCAACCCTCCCAAACGATTATGGGTAAAAGGAGTACCTTCAGTTGGAGTAATGAGAGTTTCGCTCATGTTTAGAAAGGTATTACTCATTGCAACAGGCTCTGGAATCGGTCCGTGTCTATCATTATTACAAGCTTATCCAGATCATCCATTGAGACTTCTATGGTCTGCCCCAAGCCCTACCAGTACTTTTGGCGAAGGCATTCTTCAAGCAATTTACCGATCGGACCCAAATGCAGTTGTTGTCGATACCAAGAAAACGGGTAGACCAAATCTAGTTGCTCTCGCTTACGCAATGTTCATCGAAGGGGAATGCGAAGCGGTGGTTTGCATCTCCAACCCTGTCGTTACACGAAAAGTCGTATACGGCCTTGAGACGCGTGGAGTCCCAGCTTACGGGCCGATATTCGATTCTTGAAATCGAGAAAAATTGAAAACGTATATTTGATCTTCGGAAAGACCGAAATTCTGGCATGGGTGACGGACGTGCATTGATAAACCGCCTTGACTGTTTTCGGCAGGGAACGTTCATGCACATCGCCTAAAAAGGAGATTGCTAAGAAGTGTATAACATTTTTGGCAGTACAGTCTTGGCGGACTCATTTCACGAGCAGATGGATCTACAACTGATCTTATCATTGAATGCATGATATCACGATTGCATATTCTTTATCAAACGCACGATTGCTGATTTAGTGGACGTTTTTTGTTGTATATAAAAAAAAAGGCATAGATAGATAACATTTTCTTAACATATTTCTCACTCTTTAGAAATACAAATACATGCATATTATATCATTTATCATTATTACTATCTTTGTCAAATCTTTGTAAAACGCTTATTAGAGTTTGATATCTGATTGTTCATAAACAATTGGTGTATTATTTTCATCATATTTTTTTACTGTATTTTATCACCAAGAATACAGTAAGCACGTCATAGCTTTTTTTCTATTTGCATTCCCACGTGTACGATGGCCACGATCTATCTCAACGGTCATGCAAGGGCATGTATGAAAGTAGGAAACAAGCAAAACGACTTTTTCTCAATGCATGCAATGATTCCAAATCAGTCCATGCTCCACTTCCATTCCAATCGTCATTTTTCTGTAAAGTTATCGTTCTGCAAAACGCTAAAAAGTGGAACCCAGAAGATGACGAGCGAACGATGATTTTGTTCCTGAAATCAAAGTTTTTTGCGGATATGACAAATACTCTTATTTTTAGAGTTTATCAACTCCGAACGACGGAAGATCTTCGGTGGAGGGGGGTGGCACCTTGCCTTTTTTTTGAAATGCTAGGCCGTGATTGGAAATAATGATTTGTAATTATTAACGATCTCGCGAGTTTATTTTTCTCGTTGTCATTTGAAGATGTAGTGAGATGATGACCGGAATTGCCTCCGCTCATCTCACTGAGAGACTGGTGATGATAAAGCACAAGCCTAGTGTTTATTTATGATTATTATCTTTTCTAATTCCAAATCCGCGGTACGAATAAATCCTTATTTCTTACACACACCGTTTTTCCTCTACTTCTACTACCAACTTCATGGTACAGCCGTTCAACCTGTGCCTTTCATCCAAAGTTTTTGTACATTTTGGTACCACAAACTCGCAACTGACCATCATCAAACACGTTTCATAATACCCAACTCCATAGTAAGTTATTATAATAATTTGTGCTGCATATTTTTTTTCCCATGATTTGGAATTATTTTATCTTTCCGTAAAAAACCAATTCTACCCCCTCGTTTTCCTTTCTTTACGTATTACTATCATGATTTCCTTTTTTGATCTTTCTCTCGCCAATCCTTTCTACATTTGAAGTATATATTTCTCAAATCATTATCCAATATTTGGAATTATCATCTTTGTACGTTGATGATTCTTTGGTACGGGTCGATGATTTCCAATCTTGATCGATCTGTCGGTGAGTATTATAGCAATGTTTTATATAGGTATGACTTTCCATCTTTTGGTCATTTGTTTTTGAAGCTGGTTACACTGTGTTTCGATCTCATACTATTTCTGTCTGTCAATACATATATATATTTCCTTTATTCAGAAAGACTGGTCATATACATATATATCTCTTGTACCACATTTCTTATCAACACTTATCGACTCTGTACCTCTTCTATTGTTTCGTATAACCACGGAGATAATTGTATTATCAACTGCTGTCATTGCCGTTATCGGACATTGTCTATAAATACATAAAGACCACCATCTCTCACATTTGTACTCTACATCCACCTTCTCACCATTTATAATGGCTTCACAACCTCAATATTACTACTACCAACCTCAGCCATCAAACCCAGCATATCAACCCCAACCACAACAACAACAACAACAACAACAAGCACAACCAATGTATCAATACCAACAATACCCTACTACAACATATGTCTCAAACCCTTCTGGGCAATCATATCCCTACGCCTCTCAATCCAGCCCGATCTCTCCCGCTCTCCAAGCATCGTATTCCATCTCCGGCTCCGTGGATTCCTGGAACCGAGAAGTCTCGCAGGCCATGACGCCGACGTATACCCTCCCGCCCATTCTTTCTGCAAACGCATCTCAATCTCAGAGTAAAGGTTCCGGTGATGTGACGGGGTATGTGAGGCAACTAGACCTGCTGTTTGAATGTCGAGACCAGCAGAAAGAAAAAGCGAGAAAGGCTTCGAAAAGTAAACGGTAGAAGGAAATGGAAAGGTGGATGGAATGTGTTATGACGGTTATGGATTATGAAAAAATGATGGTTGGCTTGTTTTGTGTCGTTTGTAGATAAAAATGTTTTATGGAATTTATGTATCCAAGCGTCAAGGTTTGGTTTATGATCTGATATTCTACCGAGTTTTAATAACGATCAAGTATCCCACGTTGAGTATGGATAGATTTGTGGGATGGTATTAACACAGTGTCACATTGATGCCATATTCTTTACATTATAAAGACTTTCGTACTAGAGCAGGACATATCTGAGGATACACATCTATTCATACTTGATGCTATTATTGATAACTACTATCATTGATCATAATCTAAACTACGCGATGCGCCACCCAATGACAATGACAATGCAAGAATAAACAATGCTAATCTATATACAATACAAACCTCCCAAAACATCACCTATAAACAATGCAATGGTGAGTATAATCAATCAATGCGGTAAACTCCCCACCACCTTTCCAGTCGACCACGTATCGTACACTTTTCCCAAACTACTCCTTCCCAAACTACTATTTGTAGCCAACATGCCCGGAGCAGTCATAAAGTACGAATAGCCCATGATATCCTTCTGCGCATCCATCCATCCCATGACGTCTTTGAGAAACGCCTCGTTTTCAGCTTGCGACACGGGGCCTTCGTCGTCCGTCAACGCGAATTCAGTGATGAAGATGGGTTTACCATTCGCGACTTGCCGGGTTTGGTTGACGAATTGTTTGAAGTAGGTCGCGCCAGCGTATTTGTTCGCGTACCAGTGGACGTTTATAAAGTCGATTTTGCAGTCGTGGCACGAGTCGAGGAATTGCGTCAGCCATGTGAGGCCGTGTGGAGCGCCGGCGTTGGTGACTGCCGGAGCACCGATCAAGGCACGGCCCGAAAAGGGAGTCATGTATTTCTTAAAGGTCACGAGTGCGTCGGTCATGTTCATGCAAGAGGAGCCGTAGAAGCAGCCGTCGGGTTCGTTGAAGGAGAAGAGAAGTTTGGTGTTGTATGATGAAAGAGCCTTTTCTACAGCAGCGGACCAAACGCTGGTAAACATGGAGTTGGAAGAGTAGAGCATGGGAATGAATTGTAATGCAGAGTTGTAGCCGCATGAGAAAACGTTGGGAAAGTCTTGACAGGGTGATAAATACCAATTGTACGTCCATGAGACTTGGCTATTAGTCTTGGTCTTTGATGGCCCGAAGAATTGTGTAAGTTTGGGATCGTTGTAGGCGAGACCTCTTTTCCCAGTTGCTTTGGCTGTTGATTTTTTAGTAGTTGTGGTTTTGATTGTCGTAGCCTTTGTCGTCTTTGTTGTCGGAGTGGTTATTGACTTTGTAGTTGATGTCTTTTTGGTTGTACTTATGGATGAGTTTGAACTCGTTGGTAATACAGAAGATGTCAATCCGCTGAAGCTCGTTGTCAGGCTTGTTGTCAGACTTGAAGCTAAAGTGGTAGAAGAACTCGTCAATGATTCAGAAGAGCTTGACAAGGATGTGGAGTCTTGAGTCGAAAGACCATCAACTTGAACATCAACACGAGGCGAAGAAGGAGTAACAGCAGGTTTACTACTGATTGTTCCGGTCTTAGACAAAGCCGAGGTTTTCAAAGATGAAGTCGTCTTTGTACTTGACTTTTTCGTCGTTGTCTTGACAGATGACTTGATGGTTGTAGATGTTATTGTCAGTATTGATAATGATGATGCACTTGTTCGAAGGCCTGCGCTAAAATTTACTCCAAGCGCAACGTTTGGAGAAGAGAATGCAACAGTTGACGTGGGTGATGACTTTATTGACGATGACGTCTTTTTGGTCGTGGATATCTTTTTGGTTGATTTTGTCGTTGTGGTCGAGCTTTTCTTGGTTGATGTTGGTTTGTGGCTTGATTTTTCAAGTGATGAGCCAAGACCTTTTGAAGAGGTTGTCGTCGCTTGACTTGCAGTATCTATTGGCACCGCCATTCGGGCAACATTATCAATTGTGGATGAATCTATGGAAGATTCACCATCCGTGACAGGTTTCGAAGGTCGTCGATGTCGATGACGATGTCTACGATGCGATCCAGCTGTCACTTGTACTGTATGCATAGCTGCTAAAAGCAAGCATAATGATTTTAATCCAGGCATCTTAGGCGTTTCGACTTAATCTCGATAATATGGCTTAACTTGATGATCACGAATCGAGGATAAAGTGATTAAAAATAACAGAAATAAAGCAGATGGTTACTACATATAAGAAAGCGCCTCCTCAAGCCACGCGAACGTATAAAACTTACAATGTTGCGCTACTAGCATTTCAATTCTACTGATATAAGCCAAGTCGCGGCTTGCACGCGTCAAAAGGGTACTAGTTTGTGGCGAGCAACGTTGGTCGCTATACCCGTTTGACCGTTTTCCGTCTTTTTCTTTTGAGAAATGTGGAAAATCGACCATGGCTGTATTGATATAACGCCAAATATACTATACGTGACAATAAACTTACAAAATTCACGACTAACGCCTGAGCTCTCTTCTTCACGTAATCAGATCAGTAAATGTAATATTTCCAGCGCAACCTCGTGTGCTCGTTTTTCGCAAATGATAAATATTAACGGAGATTTAAAGGCCGGATGATTTTAACGGAGATCTAAAGGCCGGCTGAAACGAATCGCGAACTTAAGTTCATGAGCCGCGAAGATTGTAACAGTCATAACAGTCCTTTACCGTCTGCCACATTCTTTCTCGTGTGTGTTTCTTTGAGCTACTTGGAAGAGTGTCTTTTTTGGAGTGCACGTGAGTGTATGTTGAAGCTGTAAGTGATCATATGGTTTTTTTTCTTTTGTTGTCGGATTATAGTCCTCAACGTTGCGACCGCTAACATCTTTTGTATGTGGTGATATGCAAAGCTCATATATGCGTACCATTCTTGATTGCAGGTTTAGATAATTTATTTCCAGAGGTTAAATGTTTTGCGAGGCGGGACTACATTCTCTAACACGCTATAATTGGTGTGGGAAAGCGTTATTGATCAGTGACGATCCATAATATTGACAATCCATCTGAAAATAGCTGTAGATCATGATGAAATATGCCAAGACGTCACCCGCATCAATCCAAGAGTCAAAAAGGGGTTCGTACCTTTCGATAGAGACAACATAGATAAACGATGCGGGGATCGCCGTTCTCTGATTCGTCACATTTGATGATCACGCTAGCATATTGCGTCATAATCGTTCTCGGAATCAAACACATGCGCGAGTTGAAATTCTTATCCTCGCCTTTATTTAGACATGACATCATTTTACGCCGATCATCTCTGGTACTGAGTAATTTTAATACGTCTCCACCAGTTTAGTCACCAATTTTGGTCAGGGTCCAAGGCTGACGTTCGTCATAACAGGCATGGGGAGGGTAACTTAAGTAAATCACTTATCATGAACGGGCTATAGATATGTGAAGATCCCCTGGTTCCAAACACAGACCACTTCATTTTATTTCATCATTATTACAAAGTATTCCTTTTGTCGACCGTTCTACTGCTCCACCATATAAGCATAAAAAACAAACATCATCTTCGCTAAGAAACCCTGCACTTTATTACAGGACTTCGCACATTAACGTCAAAATGGCTCCTACAACATCAGAACCTACACAAGTCACCGGCACCATGTCATCGCCAACTCTTCCACAGGAGACTTTCTCTTCTCAATTCAATTTGGATGATCCTGAACAGGCTCGGAAATTGTACATGAAGACGATGCATGAACACACTCAACAACAATTTCAAATGGCTACTGCAACATCTCGACGACGAAATTCGCCCGCTGAACATGATATTGCAAGTCTTCCTTTGTCATCGTCGCAGTCATCTCGCGGATCAATCTCGCAATCAGAGTGAAGTTGTCCAGACACTTTGCTATCGTCTTGATTTTCTAGATTGGGATGGATTACTTTATTGTTGACGAGTCGCTTGTCTTTCATCTCGTTTCATTCGGCGTAACGGCATATGCATGCAGCCGCGTTCTGCTGGTTGGCGCACCACAAAACTATACGTCGCGAATATAGTTAGCATGGTCCGGGGGTTGTAATTGTATTTTAGACGACTTTATGAATAAAATCTCTCTATATTTATCGCGTGTTGGATGTGTACTTGTGTCGAAAGCTAGTGATCGTGGTCTCTTTTTACACCAACCACAACCATGTTTCTAGGACTTTTCCTATAATCAAACACGCTTTCCACCCAGCATTCATTTATTTCACGTTGTTCTTTCATCCATAGCCAACGGTCAGTTATTATTGCCGCTTCAAACACTTGAGCCGAAAAGGCCATGAGCGCCCATAATATACTTAGCGATTTTTTCTTGCAGGCATACTTTTCTTCATACAACAAGATCTCTTCGTTACTTAGGCTAGATAGCGCCGTAGCGATTTTGGCACCGTTGGTGCTTGCCTTTGAGGTTTCATTCTCTTGTTTTCTTAATTTGGCGGCAGCACCTCGAACGTAATTCAGAAAGGATGAATATGCATTTTTAGGAAGTCCTCCTAAAATCACTGCTTCGGTTTTTGTTTCCGAGGTGTCATCTGGTGTAGCATTATTGCCGTCTACGTCGCTACGCCTTATTCGACAAGTCACTAGTCCAAGATCGAAGAATATTCGTTGAAGTATGGCGCGATAAAAATGGCGCTTGAAGAACTCTGAAGAATCATCTTTGCCCCAGTTATGTATTGCTTGTACCGCAAGCATACGAGCAGAGATATCTAGAGAGAGACCACGCACTACAGTGGTTGGGTCTTCGTAATTACAAAACCTTTCGCTCATTGGAAAACCGTGTGGATCATTCATTTGAGAAGGATACGTCACTCTTGCATCTGCATCTCGAATTCCAACTATCTTTGATGTGGTAGCACCAGAGCGTTCGGTGAGTAGGTTATAGCAACAGCCAACGAGTGCGACGGCTTTGACTTCTTTCGTAAGCATCAATGATCTAAGTCCATGATGAACTAAATTTCCGCAACTATGTAACGATATGATCATGGCACGAACGGTTCCAGGAAGCGCGCGGATGAATTGACTAGAATCAATAGCTGACCCACCTTGTGTAATTGACTTAGCTAGATTACTAGGATCGACAATCTGTCTCATAATCCGTTCGAGATTTCCATCACGTAAGTGATGTGAAATATATTGTATGCTACCTCTACCCATTGTACTGAGATGAACTTCTTCTTCTTCTGGTGGAATCGACAAAGTCTCATCAATTGGTTCCATTACATGGAAGAAGCCTCGTCCTCCCCGGGGATCTACATCTACAGGTTGGGCTTTCTGCTTCCCTACGGGACGCTCAGCTTTCGAAGTCATACCATCATACGGTTCCTTTGACTTTTTCGGGGCCAATTTTGCATAAATATCCCATTGTTTCGATCCATCAATATTATGCTTTCTACTTTCTATCCCAATCAGTGCGTGTTCATAAGGCTCACATGCCAAAACTCGTGGTAGATAACCTTGTCCGGAACCAAGGTCTATTATATGAGTAATGGCATTTTCGGGGTCTGCATTCGACACATTCTTGACAAGTCTATCCACGAAAGATGCAAAATGACCAACTTCATGTAATTTCTTGACATTCATTCCCTGAGAAACTTTACGAGTGATTTGTGGTTCTTTATGCGATCTAAAAGAACGATCGATACATAGTTTTCTGACATTTTTTATGTAAGACAATAGATCCGGCGGTGCATTTCGTAAGTCTGGATGAATCTCATCAGATGAAAGCGGTGTTCGTATTAATATATCGATGACATTCATAATGTCTTTGTCTGCAAAATACCCCTGCCATGTAGCCGGTATTATATTGGTATATAGATCGGGCTCCTTGATGAAGAATTCGAGAACGTGAGACCCAGCACATAATGTGGCAAGCATTTCGGACTTGCCAATGAAACCCAGTAACTCTTCGACATATTGTTCTGGTGTCTCAAATGCATCCGTGATTGGTAGTGATTGTGGTGGTTTGAGAGGTGACATTATATAACTACCTCAATCTTACTGTGGAGCTAAGAACAACCAATTATAAAAATTGTAGTTGATGATCTTCATCTACGAAAATAACGTAGCCAGTTTTGGGACAACGCGCGTCTCAAATTTTGAGATGATATTCCCTAACATCAAACTATCTCACCTCCATAATGCGTTCATTTTCTGATCTAGCTAGCTAGAGTAGGTTTTGAGATAGTTACAGATGGGACTGCGATAATAGATTAGGGCTCTTGTCACTAGAGTGGCCGATATGGGAGATTCTTCCGATCCATTCTTGCAAGTCCAAGCAGATGTTCTCACAAATTTAGACTCGGCACGTCCACTGTTCCAATCCTATCTTCGTATACGCTCTACAGCTTCGAGTGCGCAAAATCCAGAACTCCTGGAAGCGCGTGCCGAGCTAGAAACAATTCTTCAAGACCTAAGTACCGATTTACAGGATCTGGTGGAAAGCGTAAAAGCGGTCGAAAAAGATCATTATAAATATGGACTGGAGATTGAGGAAGTGCAGAGACGAAGACAGCTTGTACAAGCGGTCGGCAAAGAAATAGATGATATGCATAGTGAGATGAGAGTTGTCGTCGCGGATTCCCAAGCTCGACATGGCAGTATCGTAAAGGGCAACGCTGGAAATATGCTACCTCATCCCAGCAATTTTGAGAATGGCGAGGAAGATGGTGAAGGGGATGACTTTGGTCAGTTTGAGCAGCAACGCCAGATGGAAATTATGGCAGAGCAAGACGAGACTTTGGAGGGAGTATTTCAGACTGTCGAAACTCTCAGAGCTCAAGCAGACACGATGGGTAGAGAATTGGAAGAGCAAGCAGATATGTTGGATGATGTTGATCAAGCCACGGATCGTGTTGGGGGAAAATTAAAAACTGGTATGAAAAGGATTGAGCATGTCATACGGCAGAATGAAGGTATGTGAGAGATTCCAGCGATAATAGGACGGTTTGCTAATCATTTACAAAGATACCTACTCCAGCTGTTGTATCACACTCTTGATATTTGTTCTGATTATATTACTCATCGTTGTAATCGCGATATGATCTATTACATTATAAAGCAATAAGTCTTGAAAAGAATTATTGCTTGTACATCCAGAACACACTCGACAGCGGCATGTTGTTCATTAACTTCATTGATGAATGCTTGGGATGTATCTGTAGCGTCATAACGATAACGGCGTCTTTCTTGTATATTATTGTTATTATTATTACCAGTATTGTGAATCAACCAACAATGAACAAAGCAGAATTTCAAAGTGAACAAAACAAAAGTTTAAAAGCTGGGGATTGCATCATAGGCTTCCATAATAAAGTGGTTCCATTCGCGGGGAAAGTGATATCGCAATATCACTCCTTGTTCATAAAGTTGACTCACAGAGATATGGAGCGCATAATAGATAAAATCAAGAATCTCCCCGAAGATGCCACATATTTCTCACTCGAATTTTTTCCCCCAAAAACTCAACAGGTAAAGCCCCGTAAATCGCTCCACTTCGGGTCGATATTAATGACTATCAGGGCTTTACGAACCTACAGGCCCGATTGGGTCGCATGTCACATTCCCTACGGCCACTGTTCGTTAATGTAACATGGAGTGCTGGCGGAAGCACATCTGCCAAAAGTCTGGCACTTGCTGAACTCACTCAACGTCAATTGGGTTTAACCACGTGCCTTCACATAACAGCAACGAATACAACGATAAGTGCTATCAATGACGCGCTAGAACAAGCCAAACATATTGGCGTTCGTAATCTTTTGGTCCTCAGAGGAGATCCAGTCAGAGAGCCTAATGAAGCAAACGATCATCATGCTTATACGGCGATGAATGAGGTCAATAGTAATACACTATTCACTCATGCGGCTGATTTAGTACGTTATATACGTAAACTTTACGGTGATTATTTCTGTATTGGAGTTGCTGGCTACCCTGAAGGTCACGTTGAGACAAGTGAAGATGCTACACAGGATTCTACAAATGACATACAACACTTGGTGGAAAAAGTACAGGCTGGCGCAGACTTTATAATGACTCAATTGTTCTATGACATTGAAGCGTATATAGCCTTTGAGAAACATTGTAAAGAACACAGCAGCGGAGCTCTGGCTAGTATACCAATTATACCTGGATTAATGCCTATACAAAGTTACCAAACTCTTCAGCGCACATCAAGGCTCAGTCACGCCCGAGTTCCCGAGGAGGTCTTGCAACGACTCGGACCGATTTCTGGGGATGACGAAGCTGTCAAAAGATTGGGCGTTGAGATATTATGTGAAATGGTGGAAAGGATCAAGATTCTGCCTAATAATGGTATGGCTCGTGGATTACATTTTTATACACTGAATTTGGAAAAGACTGTGGCTCAAATCTTGGAAGAGTGCTCGTTGATACCGAATTCAACTCCGTCAGCCAGTGCGATTGTGGATGATTCTGCTGTTGCGGACGAAGATAGTGAAGGGTTTTTGGTAATCAAACAGAGTGATGCAAACAAAATTAGACGATCATCAGGGGAAACTCACAACAGGGTGATTCGAGATCGATCGCGTAGACCTTCGAGTAATGCTGCTGCATACGAAGCCACTGAGATCGAAGCTGGACGCTTCTCTTTCTCTTCTACACAACCAGAATCGCGTGCGGCTACATTGGCAATTTCAGAAGGCGAAGGCAGTCTGGGACGTGAGGCTACATGGGATGACTTTCCGAATGGACGTTGGGGCGATGCGCGATCACCAGCGTATGGTGAGATTGATGGATATGGTATCTCTTTGCACATGTCACCTGCGTCCGCCGTCCGATTATGGGGTAGTCCTACGAAAATCCAAGCTATAAGTTCAATATTTGAACGCTATGTGACTGGTCAAATATCTGCTATCCCTTGGAGTGAACAATCTTTGAGTCCAGAGACAGATGTTGTACGAGATCAGCTGGCGGCTCTGAACAGAAAAGGCTGGTGGACTATAGCGTCTCAGCCAGCCGTGAATTGTGCCCGTTCATCAGATCCAGTATTTGGTTGGGGCCCTGAAAATGGGTTTGTGTTCCAGAAAGCCTTTGTCGAATTCTTTGTCAGTAGCCAAGATTGGCAGAGACTGAAAGGCCAATTAGTAAAGGATGAGCAGTTTACATACTTTGCAGCCAATGCGGCCGGAGAAATCCAAGCTACAGATGAAGATAGTGTGAATCCAGTGACTTGGGGTTCATTTCCAAGCAAGGAGATTGTCTCACCGACGATTATCGAGAGTATGAGTTTCAAAGCATGGGCTGAAGAAGCTTTTGGTATCTGGAAGGAATGGTCAAAAGTTTATCGGTCGGGTAGTGAAACAAATAAATTTATTGATCAAGTAATATCCGACATATGGCTGGTTAATGTTATACATCATGATTATGTTGAGCCTGATATCTTGTGGAAGACTCTATTAAATACTTGAATGTAAGATAATGTATATAATATTTCACGGCTTATGCTTGTACAAGTTGATCTTACTACAAGCATTGTGCCAAGCTTGAAGTTGTGGCGTAATAAATTTTGTATATACACCGCCACAGATGACGTATGGTATCAAAACTGGTCTGTTGGATGTTCCACTCCTTTGCCAAACAAACCGAATTTTTAATTTCAAACCTCGCATTCTATATCCATTCATAGTTGGCAACTCGCTCTCAGTATTCTTATCACATTACAGATTCTATCAAGTCCACATATAAATAAATACCCCGAGAATATCTCATCATGCGCGTCTACGAAACCAAACCAGGCGCGTGCAAGTTGTTATTATGGATCATCATCACCGTCATCTGTACGTCTTACATTATGATCCCTCCATGGTCGCGTCATCACTAATCTTCTCAATTAGTCCCACCAATTACAGCACTTTACCTCCGTGGCTGTGGTGCTGACTTGATCATTAATATATGCTTGACCCTTCTCGGGTACGTATCATTGTCAACGCGCCCGCGCATACGAAGTCATGACTAATTTCTTTTCTCGTAGTTATATTCCTGGTCACATCCATGCTTTCTACCTCATGTACAAGACTTGGGGACATCTCCCGCCTCGAAGAGGGTTGTAGGCAATTTGATGGAAATCGTCTATTGATACTTGAAGATTGTTTACAATTGCGCGTCGCTCGTTGCAAAGTGGAGTCAAGCGACATGAGTAGGGATGGATATGGATTTGGAATGTGATTGGATTTTACTGTTCGATGTAAATATAAGATGTATACAACCTTTTTACATTCTCTAGTATGGACATATCGTGTGATGCAACACGTAATCAAGTCATATGTAATCCAATGTCGCGGGCGTTGAATAATGATGACGAATCTGACTATACTACGGTGCACAGGTTTTCATTGACCAAGCATACCAATCAATAAACCTACTCAGTTGCTTGCTTTTGGTCTGTGTAAAGTACAAAATCAATTCTATGTATTTTCGGTCAATTATCTAAAAGCATCATGTGCAAATTGGTCGAATAAAGTTGTCAAACGGTCAATTGACACGCGGCCGAGATAACATGTCCAGTCTTTTACGATAATCGAGCTCGAGATGGATTACTAGCCTTGATATCTGGTCATATCAGTAATCCTCTCATCTTCTATAAAAATGTACATCTCTAACAGATCGATTCTGCTCTACAAATATGATATCACTATCTCAACTTTGTGATAGATTTTACTTAGGAAAGAATACGTCATGTCCAGCAATCATGATAATAGTTAAGCTCATTTTCACCGTTTCAACGACTAGACCAAACTTCCTCTCTATCACTCAGCACACATCACAACGGTTTGAACAAGAAGTTTAAAGCGAATAGAACAAACAATTCCACACTGTACTGTATAGAAGAAAACGTAGAATGTGGGAAACGGTCGGTTGAAGCGCAACCGTTGCATATATCGGATCGGTATCTTTCCTATCACCTATGATCGCAAGTCGATAAACTCATTGAAAAAACATAGTACCGTAGTAGATAGTCTTTTTTCTCTTCTTTTCTTCTTCTTCTTCTGCTTCTTCTTCTTTTTCTTCTTCTTCTTCTTCTCCTTCTTCGGTTTATTAATTCTTTCCATCTTTCTTTCAGTCTGTCTTTTCCGCTTACTATATTTTATTATCATTATTATTACTACTACTATTATTATTATCATCATTATTATCATTCTGTATCTACTCTGGTGATACTGTTACTGTTACATCTCAACCATTGGTTCTCCTATCGCGATTGGCTCTTCGCGCGCCATCGAATCTTAAGACCGATAATCTAAAATATCAAGAGGGCGTGTGAAGAAAGCTAGAGAGTATAGCAAAGCTGATCACAGCATATCATATCATATTGAGAGTTTGGATGGTCGCAGCCGTACGACGAGCGCGACTACACCAAAGACTTGTAATAAAAGAAGAGGAAGAAGAAGCAGAAGCTAGAGTGTCAAAATGGTGTATCGAGAATACAAAACGTGGCAGGCAGTGCTAGTTTGTTTCGCGACGTTATTCTGTAAGCGACGCCTCACTTTCAATCTGATATTGCTACTAATCATGGTATCTTCAGGTCCACCTTTTGGTGCATATGTGGCGGGTGAAGGTTGTGGGCCGGATGCGTTGATTACTGTGTGTCTATGTATATTAGGGTGAGTTAGAACGAACTTTGCAAAGTGTATAATTATACATCATGTGCTGACTTTACAAAGGTTTATACCCGGCATAATTTATGCATACTATCTTCTCTATGATAGATATATTACAAATGCGAGACAGTTACCAACGACTTATAAATATAATATCAAACCTACGGTTATACCGGTGAGGACATCACTGTCTTCTGCAGTGTAAAACCTATAAGATTTCATCATGTCACCAAAGAGACTACCGAGTTTGGCAGAAGTCACGATCAATCGCCCTTTTCCACTTTTTTGCATAATCGTCATTGTAATAGAGGGACTTGTACAACAGATACATTCGCAGGACTCTTTAAATGTATTATAATTGTATAATAATAGACAAACAATCAAAACTATCCACTTCAACGACTGTTGCAAACTGTAATCATTCACCCCATCAGCTTTTCAGTTATCGGACCAAGAAATGCCGTGCGAGGACATTTGACAAATTGATTTAAACGCATTGGCACTTTTACAGTCAACCAATACTGCCGAATTCTTTTCAATAAGGTGCCAGTCCTCTTCTATGAATGTGCTTGGTTCACTAGCAATAATAATATGTCTTCCATGTTCTTCTGCAGGTCTAGTTTCACGTTTTGTTGTTTTTTCCTTTCCAAGTCCATTTGCGTAACCGGGAAACTTCTGGTTCAATGTCACACCAGCTCTATCAGACCAATACAACGATGGTGGTTCTTCATCCGTTGCATTTCTAAATCTCGTAGCAACAAGCTGTTGACCATTTGTAACACAAACATTCAGACTGCTCGGTAACATCTTTTCCTCTCCTACGACTTCCTTTTGAACTTGTATAATATGCTTGAAGACGTTTACCACAGCAATATACATATCTTCCACCTTGATCTCTCGACTCGATTTTCCATCCTGTTTTGTCAAATTATTGATACAATCAACGATCAACGCAGCTAGAGTTTCACTATCTGTACCACCTTGTATCGCCGAATAGACCTCTAGACTGACATTCTCTAATAACCGTCGTTTTATTTGTGCAAAATGCGAAACAGAACCGTTGTGCATCACACAAAGTTTACCAAATACAAAAGGGTGACAGTTGACAGTAGAAACAGGTGCTGCACTCGATGCACGAACGTGAGCCAACAGACATTTTGTGCTTGTATTGGATGCAATGGACTTAAAGTTCATGTCATTGTTAAGTGGCTGAATTGATTTGTAGAATGCCGGCTCAAGACTCGAACTTTGTCGAGGTGAATTATCGTCATGATCTGTAGATGAAGACGATGTAGTTGATGATCCCGAGGTAGAATAACCGGACAGAGGGTGAACAAACGAATTATGAGTAGGAGTGTACCATGCTATTCCACATCCATCATCATTGAGCATGAGATTCCGTAATTGTAAATCACGACTATGCTTATCGGGATTCACGATTGGTGGAGCTAATCGGTTTGGAGGGTCGACCTCGTCAATCTCATCTATAGGGACAAGTTGATGAGGGATCAGGTATGGCAAGTAATGAGAATTGACCTGCTTTGTCAATGCATGATCTGGAGTGATCAACACATCCGAGAGCAGGCAAGGCTCATGTGGAGAAAAATATGCCAACCACCGGCACATCTTTATAGCGACGGAAATGAAAATGAAGAGGAAAACATATCGAAAAACAGAAACAAAGGTTTACTTACCTGAGTCTGATGACGAGTCTAATGAAGAGTCTAATTGGAGATTCAATTCACCTAGAAGGGTCGATGGGAATTACGTGGGCTTGTTTGTTGTGGTGCGACGTCATTTAATCGGCTAAAATTGCCAACGCAGAGAGCATATTCAGTATCTTAATCTGAGGATAGGATGATGTCGACGTCAATAATTATTAATAACAGCATTGAAACAACAATATGACGACTGTGACTGAGCTGGCTCGTCAGAGTGCTTTTCCGTAGGTTGATTCTCATCATATATACATCTACCAAATGGAAGGAGACTGACTACAATATTATAGACCAATAATACCACTTTCTTTCAACGCTAATCAACCAAATACAATACGTTTATATCCAATTAGTAATTATACCTTTGGTACCAAAGAATACCAACCCGAAGAAGATCCATCAGTAGCAGCCCGATTGAAGCGATTAGAAGAACATTATGAACAACATGGAATGCGAAGGACGTGCGAAGGCATATTAATATGTCATGATAATAATCATCCTCATGTATTGATGCTACAAATTGCCAATGCTTTTTTCAAATTGTAATACATATACTTCATCATTATATATATATATATATATATGTATATATGACGCTGACACGGATGTAGACCGGGTGATTATTTACCGCCAGATGGTGAAGAAATTACAGCATTCAAAGAGCGGTTAAACGACCGTCTAGCCCCTCCACCGGGAACACAACTATCAGGTGAAGATACTAATGACTGGGAGATTGGTGACACTCTAGCACAATGGTGGAGACCGAATTACGAAACATTCATGTATCCATTCCTTCCAGCACACGTCACTCGCCCTAAAGAATGCAAAAAGCTCTATCTAATCCAACTACCGAAGAAAAGTATGTCACACATATGTTTATAAAAGTAATTCGTACGTCTACTAATATGATTTGTGAACAGAAGTATTAAGTGTACCTAAAAATATGAAACTCTTAGCAGTTCCATTGTTTGAGTTATATGATAATACCATGCGATATGGTCCACAATTATCTGCCATACCACATTTACTATCAAGGTATAATTTTGAATTTGTCGATGAGAATGATCAAGTCGTAGCAATGACTCCTGGCGGTGCATCGTCGGGGAAAGAAGGGTCTACAGTACCGTTTACAAAAGTACTTGCAGAAGGCGATCAGATAATGGACGGTATTATAAAATCATAATGTTACCGTCTTTGTCATACCATCATTATAGATAATGATATCTTGTAAATACAATCTCTCTTGAAAATGTACAATAAAAAATAAAAATCAACAAGATTCACCCCCATGAAATTATTCGCTGTATTTCGATTCCTACTACACTGACTGTCTACAATGTCAATCTCCCTAATGGCTGCTGTACGGCGCTTACAGACCATAAAACCTCTCTCACACCAATCCATCCGATTTTTATCAACCTCCTCATCATCGTCCGTCTCCTCTTCTGAAATCTCACACTTTTCCTCCCTCGCTTCGACATGGTGGGATCCGCACGGTTCATCCCGCCTACTCCACCTCATGAACCCTCTTCGACACGAGTTCATCTCACGCTGTATATCCTCTACTCCCGAATTTTCTTCTACGCATATAAACGGTCTTGAGACGAGAACATATCTCGACGTAGGCTGTGGAGGCGGGATATTCACCGAATCAGCAGCGAGGTTATCGACCACGTTGAGCGTGACGGGCTTGGATCCTACAAAAGAAGTGATTGCCGAAGCCAGACGGCACGCGAGACAAGATCCGGGATTGAATACTTTGATAAAAGAAACGGGACAGGAAGAGAGGAGGGCGAGAAAGAGGTTGGAGTATATCCTCGGATCTATACCCAATTACGAAGAAACTGGTATGCAGAAACGAGACGGAATATCTACGGGGATGAAAGATGGGAATAAAGGGGATACATTAGGGTTGGAACAGGCTGAAATAGTCTCTGTTTTTGAGGTGGTGGAACATGTACCCAATCCGTCAGACTTTTTGGCAAAATGTATGTCTCACGTAAAACCGGGTGGATGGTTAATTGGTTCTACCATTGCTAGGACTTGGACTTCATGGTTGACTACAAAATTAATGGCAGAAGATGTACTGAGATTAGTCCCAAGAGGTACACATGATTGGAACAAATATATAGATCCTACTGAAATGGAAGCATTTATGAACGGAAAAAGAAGAGATGGCTGGGATAATTGGACAGTCATGGGTGTGATTTATATACCTGGATTTGGTTGGAAAGAAGTCAACGGAAGTGAAAATTGGGGTAATTATTTCTTTGGCATGAGAAGATTGCCATGATGTGTAGTCGTATTATTATGTATTTATGACAATCATGATTATGAAGAATAGAAAAAAGTAATGTATAATATTCGAATCCAAGACAAGTATTATAATCAACCAGAAGAAGAGGATGAAGAAGAAGAAGAAGAGGAGGAGGAGGAGGAGGAAGAACTCGATGACGATGAAGAGGAAGATGAAGAAGAAGATGATGATGATGAAGAGGAAGATGCTGAAGAAGTCGTAACCTGTTGACCACCACTCAACGAGGCTGAAGAGCTCTGCTGCATACCGCTAGATGCTAACGATGAAGATTGTTGGTCACCACCAGATCCAGAAACAGGAGAAGTTTGCTGTGAATTCACTTCTTCAGGGCCACCTTGCTGATCACTAGACATATTTGACCCCTGACTTTTTGGTCCGACCTCGTGATTTGTACCAGTGTTGCCTGTATTGTTGATTGGACCCATCAGCTTCGTGGTCTCTTTGCCAGCTTGACCATCCTCGGGCTTATTGACTTTATTCGGGTCCATCGTCTGATTTGGCTTCTTCTCGTCCGAGTCACCTTTTGACTCATGACCTGGTTTACTACTTGTTGGCGACGTCGATTTCAAGCCATTCGGGTCAGACTTCCGATCACTGGAAGGTTGGCCGGCCCGGTTGTTGTCGGTGGGGTAGTCCATGCGACGGTCTTCATTTGGCAAGGGCCCTTTTGTGGATTTCCCGTTCTCCGGATGATTTTGCTCGTGCGGAGAATCTGGTGTTGAATGTAAATCACCAGATTTTCTGGGCGTTACCGGAATCCCAGGTTTATTCGAGTCCGCCGGGGATGCGTTCGGTCCTGTTGGGCCAGGTGATGGATGATTTGAATCTACACCATCTGAGTTGGGCTTCGTCGGCTGTGGCTTTGGGTTATCGACGTCTTGGGTAGGCCCCGAAGGCAAGCTCGATTTTGGTCCAGGCTGCACGTTATTTGGCTGATTATTTTTATAAGGGCTTTGCTTCGGGGTTGTTTTGTCGAAATTGCTAGATGGTGGCAGGGGTCGCAAAAGGTTATTGATGAAACTACCCAAATCTTGAAGAGCATGCTTGAGCGGCTTCGAGGACGGCGAAGGCGATGGCTCGTCTGGTTGGTCATAACCTTTAGGTTCCTTGACAGGATCGCGGTTGTGCGAATCTGGTTGGGGACCGGGCGATCCAGTAGACGGTGCAGGATGGGTTCGTGCAGGTGGCGTGTGAGGTCCCCTAGTAGAATTTAGCGGTGGCTTCGAGTCTTGATTCGGCCTGACGGCGTTGTCAAGTGGCGGTACTGTCCAAAACCGTTTTCTAGGAGTGTCATGCGCTGGCTTTTGCTGTACAAGTTCCGAAGACTTATCTGGCGGCGATGTTTGTGGTGGACTTGCAGGCTTGGCCGTGCTATCGAGGGGCTTTCCTTCTGGCTTATTGATGGGCGAGGAACGCTGTGATGGCTGTTCCGGGTTATTACCCTCCAGAGGAATTCCTACACTTGGTACATCTTTCACGAATGGTGAAATTGATGCAGCAAGAGGTTCTCGATTTTGACCATTCTGTGGTGATGACTTGTCTGGTTGTGACGATTTCTGAGGGTCTTCATTCACCGGCGGAATTATTTTTGGAGATTTGGTAGACTCAGGCATTGTCTTGTCATCATGAGGCGACAATGCGCTGCGTAATTTATCCAATAATGATGGCTGTTTTCGTGGCTTTGGCTTTTTCACTGGAGAATCGGCAGTGTTTGGCACATTCGAGGTAGGTTTTCCTGGGCCGGGATCTGACTTGTTTGGCCTCTTTTTTACAGGCTCTTTGGTGGACGTCTTTGGAATTACACTTGAAGCAAACTTGTCAGGGGCCTGGTTTTGCCTTGATGATGGCTTTTGTGAATCGGGCGGTTTAGTACTGCTAGGGGGATGCGTCGATGGCGCTGTGTCATCCTTGTGATTGGGATTTGCTGCCTTTGGCGTCATATCGGGCACTTTTGGATCAGGTTTCGAGTCCTTCTGAGGCTGTAGGCTTTTTGGCAACAGTCTGCGTAGTAGACTTGCGGGTTTTGGAGCGATGTGTGTTTCCTTCGGCGGTGTCGATCCGTGCGGAGTATTACCCGCTGGTAAATCTTTAGCAGGAGTCGAGCTCTTCGGTTGAGATGGAGGGGGTCGCATTGTCATCGAGGGCGTCGATTGTGTAGTTGGGGTCTTTGTAGGCGGCTGCTGACCAGATGGGCTTCCCGTCACGGGCTTGTTTACGGGGCTCGTAATGGGTTTGGGTACCGGCTTCTTTGGAGTCACTGTCTTTGACGGGTCCGACGGGTTCGTTAATGGTTTCTTGGATGCTTGGCTCGGGGGCTTGCTCGAAGGCTTAGTCGCAGAGCTATCCGGTGGCTTCTTTGTCGCCGTTGTTGATGGCTTGGGTTGCGGGGTGGAGGATGGATTTGCCGTATTATGGCCTCTCGGTGTGCTTGGACTTTTGGGATCAGTATGTACAGCTGACTTTGGCTTCTCTACCGGCCTTCTCGCCGGCCGTGAACTTGAGGTTGGCGGTCTCTCCAAAGGTGGTGTTGGTTTTGGTTGCGAGGGCGGCGTGGATGTTGACTTTGGCGGTTGAGCTGGTGAACTTGGCTTCTTTTCTGGCGTTGGTGTTGGTCTGGCATTTGTAGGCGATTTCTCTGGTGTTTTCGGGGGAGGTTTCGTATTATTCGTTACTTTTGTTTGTGGAGGAGCTTTTGGCATTAATCGCGGTGCTGAAGGCTTGCCTTTTCCCGGTTCCTGCTTTGGCAAACCTTTGGGGACTGAGTTCGAAATCGGCTTCTGTAACGGCTTATCTTTTTCTTTCGGCGCTGCTCGTGATTGTGGCTTCGCTGGGTCAGATGCTTTAACAGACGTGGGAGACGATTTTGCCTTTGATTTCACCGGAGGCTTGCCAGTCTTTGGCGAAGGCTTCGGATCTGTTTTGACCTTAGGTTTTGGAGGCTTCCCATTCTGTCCAGGCTTGGATGTTGGTTTAGGTATAAGGTTTGAATTTGATTTTGGTTTCTGTGTCGGTATGGCTTTCGGCTGGACCTTTGGTGTGATCTTAGGTTTTGCCGTTGGCGTGGCTTTTGGCTGGACTTTTGGTCTAATCTTCGACTTTGAGATTGGCTTGGCTTTGGATGGGGCCTCCGGTTTGATCTTTGGCTTCGAGGTTGGTTTGGCTTTGGATGGAACTTTTGGCTTGACCTTTGGCTTTGAGGTTGGCTTGGCTTTTGCTGGGCTTTTTGGGTTGACTTTGGATTTCGAGATTGGCTTTGGTTCTGGCTTTGAGGTCGGCTCTGCTTTTGGCTTTGAGGTCGGCTTTGGTTTTGGCGTCGAGGTCGACTTTGGCTTTGGCTTCGAGGCTGGCTTGGCTCTTGAGTGGACTTTTGGTTTGACCCTTGGCTTTGAGATTGGCTTGGCTTTCGCTGGGCTTTTTGGTTTGACCTTGGGCTTCGAGGTTGGCCTTGGATTTGGCTTTGAGGTCGGATTTGTCTTTGGCTTCGAAGTTGGCTTTGGCTTCGGCTTTGACTTTGGAAGAACTTTAGCAATGATATTCTTCAAAAGTCCCATCTGAGTAATGAATGAGTGTGATTAGGAAATGAGCCTTGAGGGGCTTGCATCAGAAGGTGTAATAATCCAGGGAAGTTAGGGGGCGGCGCAGTGAAAGGTGAGTTGTTATGCGACAAGGGCAATTACACACGATATCATTTTTTGCGCAGTAATTAATAGTAGACAAATCATCTGTCATTACATCGCACCTTCCTTGAGATGTCAAGACTTGTGATTATTTCGACATGATAACATGATTGATGAATAGAATCATATAGGACGGGGAAAAGACTACCCACCACCTCTTTGACTCACTTGTGCAACAAATGAGACCTCGAGCATGAAGCTGGATGATCTGTAAAAACCAATACATCCTTAATCTTTTGGAATATGTGAATATAATATTAATATGCTACCACAACAATGCATTAAATACCATTTTTGATAAGTAATCTAATAGGTTCTATCTTGACTACCAATCACCGTTGTTCTAAAGGCTTTCCTGTGTTACTTTGCACTAAGGGTACCTCTTCTGCTGCACCAACGGGATCGAGAGGATAAGAGTGACGTGGCAGTTTTTCGATAAATTTGCGATGCTTTTCGTGAGCCTGCATATATCAATCAGTATTATACAATGCAAACATTATTAGTCATGAGTTTACAAAAGGTAGACCACAATATGTACACCAACATATTTGTGGTTTGTCGACATTGATGAATATTCGCGGATGTCCCAATGGTCCACCTCCTCCATCACATGATATTATACGTTCTTTCAGCCACCGTACAGGCTGTTTATGTATGAGTTCTATAGCTGCTATTGGTCGTGGCTGTTTTGAGGATGATTAGGATGCTTTTCCATGTCGTTGATGTCTTTGTGATATCTTACTTGGTCCTCCATTATGGTCTGCTCGAATCTTGGACCGACCATTGCCAATTCTCTTGGCTGTTGACTTCTAGACCAAGTCGTCTCTCTGTTGGGGGCTTGCATGATCCTTCTTCGTTCCCCATCTTCAACACTTTCTTGCAGCGACTGATCGAAGCTCCCCTCGCTACTGACTGGGATAGCATTGGTGGAAGAAACTGGTGATTGAGGCTTGCGCTCCACGGGATCGTTTGCAGGAATTGGGTTGTCGCCTAGACATCGAGCAGATGTGCTAGTGAAATTCCGACATCTGGTCACGCTGAGTGAGCGTATAGACCGCTGACAGAATGGTCGCATGTTGTCTCTTATACTTGAGATGGAAATGTGTTGTTCGCTTGGGGTTCTGATCAACGATGTGTTTTTGTGAAATGCATGTCACGTGCAAAATTCGATTTCGTTCATCACTTCACTTCGATATTATGGACACCGCATCCTTCCGATATGTACCAAATCCAATCCACATCATGTTAATTATCGGTCTTACTGGCGGAATAGCGACCGGAAAGTCTACTGTATCATCCATACTTTCATCTGCACCCTATTCTCTACCCATTATTGATGCAGACAAGATTGCCCGTCAGGTCGTCGAGCCAGGTACAGTAGCTTACAAAGCAATCATTGCCCATTTTCTACTCACGACACCTGATCTTCTGCTTCCGTCACAAGACCCCTCTATCCCTTCCACATCAATAGAACACCGTCCTATAAATCGTCCCGTGCTAGGTCGTCGCGTATTCGGTCCTGGCCGTACTCATGACAGAAAGGTTTTAGATAGCATTATACATCCAGCCGTGCGTCGAGAGATTTTCAAAAATTTATTTCATTATTATATTCGAGGTCATGGTGCGGTCGTGCTTGACATTCCGCTCTTATACGAAGCGGGAATGGATATGATTTGCGGAATGGTCGTCGTGGTGGGAGTCAAATCAATATCAGTACAGACTGAAAGACTGAGGTTACGAGATCCACATTTGTCTGTGACAGAAGCACGAGATAGAGTTGAAAGTCAATGGGATGTCAGGGACAAAGCTAGACGATGTCAAGCCAGAGGACCAAATAGAGGAAAAGTAATTTGGAATGATGGAACGAGGGAAGACCTCGAGATTGAGGTCAGGAAATTGATGGGAGATGTATATAGACAGAATCCAGCGTGGTGGAAGTGGATTTTGTTATTCAGTCCGTGGCTACTTGTGTTGATTGCTATGCGGGAATCGCTATTAAACTGGCGAACGAGGAGAAGCTGGAATCGACAAAACAAGATAAAGGCTAAGTTATAGCACTGGAGGCGGAACAAGGAACAACAAGGAATGATGAACATGACAATGCAATGAAGTTCATTTCGTGGTCATAATATGTATATACAGAGAATCCAACCAAGTTTACATGAACGCTTGGTTAGTTCAAGCATCTCCAATGTCCTTTTTTCCACCACTAGCAATCAAGTCTAGAAACCCTTGCTTACTCATCTCGTTGATCTTTTCTTCTCTTTGATCCATACCTACTATTCCCTGCTTTCTAGCTTCTGCTCTGGCCGTTTCTGCCTGTACTTGTGCTGCACGGACCGCATTGAATAACTTCACCACACCACGTTGTGCAGTCTTCTTTAACCGTCTTTCACGTTCCTGGATTTCAGCGGTGACGACATCTTCTGTTTCTAGTCCCAATACATCGGTGATTCTACCTCTTTCAAGAGCCGCCTTCTTATCGGCTCGTAACTTTTGTCTTGCTTTCTCTTCTAATTTCTGTTCGGCTATTTCTTTATTCGCAGTCGAAGCAGTCACACTCCGCGACAAGACTGGATCTGCACGTTTGTTTGTAGTTAGTTTTGAACTGAGAATCTTGGACATGGATGTCGCAAAAGCAGTAGGATCGTTTCGTTTTCGTTTCTTCGTCGGAGCATGTGATGGAATTTCTGAACCCGAAGATGCATCTGATGCTTCTGCATCAATGTCAGGCTCGTCATTATCTTCCTCTCCCAGATCCGCAGCATCGTCATCGTCCAGATCACTGAGATTTTCTACCACCTCATCCGAGTCATCGCCGTCGACATCTTGATCATCATCTTGATCATCCTTGTCTTCCTTATCGCTGTTCTCTTTTACAGTAGTATGCTTTTTTGTTTTTACAACTCCTGGCGCCGCCTGAGATACCGACGGTGTAGATCTTTCTCTACTGTGGCCCTTGCTCGAGGCTTTATCGCGTATCTCTCGAGGTTCAGACTTTTTCTTCTCTTTCCGGCTGGCTACGTCTAATGACAAATCTTCATCGTCGCTCTCACCCGAGCTGTGATAGTGTTTCTGCTTTTTTATACGTTTTGGTACTCTAGATTTGTGCGTATGATCAGGTCCTCGCTTCCTTTTCGCATTTGGGAGGGGCATATCGGAATTATTTTGGCTATTATCCACGAGTAATAAGAGAGCGCATAAAAGTAATTGACTTATGGGAAAAATTTCCAGGCGTCCGGAATATCGGTCCGCAACCCCACCGCTTCTTCCATCATCATCATTTGTGACAAGCTGTATTGTGTTTCCACCACGTCGGCTTTGTTACCAGCTCTCATCTCATAATGGTTTTGCAAGATCTTGGTCGTAAAATTCATGGCGCCCTGTCAGAACTGACTAGGGCGCCGACGGTTGCTGAAGAGGTCAGTTTCACATCATTTATACCGCAAATCCGTTGCTCATCTGTATGAAATAGGCTTTTGACAAGATGATGAAAGAAATCAGCAACGCCTTATTAAAAGCCGATGTCAACTTCAAATTGGTCGCAAATCTACGCAAATCGATAGAAAAGAAAGTGAAGATAAAAGAGCTAGGACCAGGAGTAAATAAGAAAAAGATTATACAGACTGCGTTATACGATGAACTCGTAGCACTGGTAAACCCGCATAACCCTCCGTATCAGCCTAAGAAAGGAAAGTCGAATGTTATTATGTTTGTTGGTCTTCAAGGAGCTGGAAAGACAACGACGTGTACCAAATTAGCGCACTGGTATCAAGCTAGAGGTTTCAAGACCTGTTTAGTCTGTGCAGATACGTTTCGTGCCGGTGCATTCGATCAGCTGAAACAGAACGCCACAAAGGCCAAAATTCCATATTACGGTAGTCTTACACAGACGGATCCTGTGGTAGTTGCTCGGGATGGCGTGGAAAAATTCAAGAAAGAACGGTTCGAGATCATAATTGTTGATACGAGTGGAAGACATAGTCAAGAGAAAGATTTGTTCGATGAGATGGTTCAAATACAACAAGCAGTCAAGCCGCAACAGACAATCATGGTGTTAGATGCTAGTATAGGTCAACAAGCTGAAGCGCAAAGTAATGCCTTTAAAGCTGCTGCTGATTTCGGTGCCATTATCATAACAAAGACCGATGGAGCTGCTGCCGGTGGTGGTGCGATAAGTGCTGTAGCTGCTACAAAGACACCTATCGTATTCATCGGTACTGGCGAGACACTATTAGCTTTGGAACGATTTAACCCACAAAGCTTCATCAGTAGAATGTTAGGATGGGGTGATATGATGGGCTTAGTCGACCATGTCCAATCTCTAAAATTAGATCAGAAAGACACGATGAAACATATTGTAGAGGGAGTCTTTACTGTACGAGATCTAAGAGATCAGCTCAGTAACATTATGAAGATGGGACCTCTTAGTAAAATGGCGGGAATGATACCTGGTATGAGTGGAATGATGAATGGTATGGATGACGAGGAGGGAAGTATGAAGTTGAAAAGAATGATGTATATCTGCGATAGTATGACGGAGAAAGAATTGGACAGTGATGGCAAAATGTTTGTCGATCAACCGAGTCGAGTAACCCGCATCGCGAGAGGAAGTGGAACTAGTGTGAGAGAGGTGGAAGAATTGCTTACTCAACAAAAGATGATGGCGAACATGGCGAAGAAGATGAAGGGTGGAATGCAAAACATGGCCAAAGCACAAAGCAGCATGGGAGGAGCAAACAAACAACAACAAATGGCCGCTATGCAGAAGAGAATGGCTAGTATGGGCGGTAAAGGGGGTATGCCGGGAATGCCAGCTCTACCCGCTGGTATGAACATGGACAGCATGATGCAGATGCTTGGAGGTGGAGGTGGTGGTATGCCTGACATGAGCAGTATGATGAAAATGATGGGTAATATGGGTGGGCTTGGAGGTATGCTAGGCGGAGGGGGCGCAGGGGGAGGAGGGGCAAATGCAGGCAAGGGTGGTCGACGGTAAATATGTTTGTTTGCATTTAATTATTGCATAGCGTTTCAATACTTGTATATATTCTTCACATTCGAACTCCTAGCTGTGTTCCTATAATTACCGAATCAGACATGTCACGAGGATGATATACATATTTCAACGTCTCTATCTGCAACAAATACAATCAGGATGTGCCAGTTTCGACATGCTAAACCAGAATATCCAGGTGGAAAAGCGGTTAAGCAAATCATCTGATTACCAGAGTCTTTAAATTTACTCATCACAAGAACAGGAAAAGTCTACAACAAGATTGATCTACTTACATAACAAGCATTTCTATCCTAACATTACTGTCCCATCTTGAAGGTCGTCATCGCATCCTGGGAACTACCTAATCGGGTCCTCGTGATGACGGTTTTATAAGTGGGATTTTAACTCATTCTTGACACACACAATTCAAGTCTTCAATAGCACTGGTTTCAAATAAATTGAGCCTAAAATGAGGACATTTTTTAATCTTGGTGGTCTTGTAATCAGAAGGAAAATTCAAATTGATTTCTGATGTCTGATTTATTTCAAGTGCCGGAACCTGGTCCGTGCACTGCGACCGATTTTTAGAACTCGAGATCTTTGGACGACTATTTTTATAAAATGCTATATTCATTACTGTATCATACTTACAATCATCAATTTATAACGAGTCTACGTTTTCGCATTAATACTTTGGCAGCACCACATAGATCCAAAATCATCCAATCCGCATTATTCTCAGTCGTTTGAATTAGCTCCGGTTTTCACAATTTACACTCGCTTTTTGACCAACAAAACTTCACTTTTACACATTCCTCATCCAGCACCTGTACTCCACCATACACAATTATTCTAAGCTGATCAGCTCCTCACAACAATTATATAAAGACATAAAGGAATTAAACCATTCATCTCACTCCGATCAAATCCTCAACACTTCCCATTACGCTGTAAAACCGGCAATTGCCGCAATATGGATAGAGAAAGAGATGTATGGAACCGACGATCTACAAATTCGAGCAAGCTGTCCATTTCCATGCCTAAATCTGACCGAGAAAACGGCAAAGATAGTACAATGACAACACCACGTCGGTTTGGAAGCATGTCATCAACCCGAAATGGATCCACAAACGGGGGTTCACTGGCTTCACCTACCTCTGGAGGATCAACTGCATTTGGATTAGGGTCCGGAGCTTTTGCATCTTTTGGGTCAGCGACAAAACCATCGAAACCATCTGGTATGGCTTTCGACTTTGCACCAAAAGCACCAGCATCCCCTTCCTCCACAACAACAGCCGAAAGATCTAAACCAACCACAAGAAGGTCGCTTTCGTTTCTCAAGTCTAACAATCTAGCTTCTCCAACACGAGAGACTACAACAAACGGCGCAGGTCTCAACTTTGATCGATCATGGCCATTGAAATTCTCCTGGATATTTTGGTATAGACAGCCTGCGCCAAAGAACCAAGATTACGCAAAGTCTATGAAAGCAATGCTGAAAGTCTCTACCGTGCAAGAATTTTGGCAAGTTTATAACTGTCTCGTAAGACCCTCCACATTACCGATAGTATCAGATTATCACTTTTTCAAAAATGGCATTCGACCGATATGGGAGGATGATGAGAATAAATCGGGTGGAAAGTGGATGATGAGACTGAAGAAAGGAGTGGCTGATAGATACTGGGAAGATCTCTTGTTAGCTCTGATAGGGGATCAATTTGGGGAAGCCGGAGAAGATGTCTGTGGCGCGGTCGTGAGTATTCGGAGTGGTGAAGACGTGTTTAGTATTTGGACCAAGAGTGAAGGAGGTCGAAATATGAAGATACGGTAAGTGATCCTTGACCTCCTCATTATAGATATCAAATAACTAATCCAACGTTGTGCAGTGAGACGGTGAAGCGTGTACTTAATCTCCCCGCAGACACCAATATAGTTTGGAAAAGTCACGATGATAGTATAACGCAGCGAACAGCAATAGATCAGGCACGGCACGATCGCTTACAGTCGAATGATAAGCGACGTAACAACCATTCGGATATGACCATACAAGAGCAAGCCACGGGAATCTAGTGCAGACCGCGGACTGACCTTGTGAATGAGTGTAGTTTTTGGGAATTGAAGGTATAGACCAAATACTATTCTATCTACACTTTATGTTAATTATTTGAGAACCCAATCACGATGAGATGCATCTTGACATATTGTACAGCGAATATATTGGCATATGCGTTGTATAAAAGCAAAAATACACTCAACGACCAGGTTGTCTCCTTGCAGCCGTATACTTGTAGCAATGTGAATTTCTGAAAATCAAAAATATGACGCGTGCGCTTATCATTGTATGTCACATGTGTAAATTCGCCGTATGATTCTCACCACGGATGACAAACCTGAGAGTCGTCATTTCTACATTTGTGTTAGATTCGAGGACCGGATCGCTGGCAAGCCTTGTGTATCTCTGACTACCAGTCTGATGACGGATAGACCATACCAGAATACATGACCGAATCCAGATTATGTTCGACTATCATTTCTACGCGAGAACAAATCGATGTTCTGGTAGTTGTCCGCATAACAAACAAAAGAGAATAGCATGCGAGGTGGTAACTTCAAATATCAGAACTCGCTGTCTCGAGGGCTCGCAAATGACGGCAGAAACGAGCCGAGCGCCTCTGCAAATCGAATTTACGAGAGACTCAATGGCAAACCGATAAAAAATAGAAGTGATAGAAATGATCGGTCGACTGTCCGTATTCCAGGTTATAACAATGACAGTCATGAAAGAGAATATGGAAGATCGAACAAGGAAGTGCGTAATGGCACAAAGAGGAGGAAATTATCACATAGTTATAATCCAAGACAAGAGAATGAGAGTCAGGAGTACGATGATCCAATTCAAGACGATCATGCTTTTTCTTTTAGTAATGGAAAGGCTTTGACAAGCAGACCGATGTTTGGCTATACACCAAACGGTATGAATGAGACGAGGGTCAGCAATGGAGGCAATCAGCTTTATAGAAATGGTGTCCGGGAGACAAGTCCTAAAAGTTCGAGATACGACCAACGTCACATTAACAACTCACAGGATACACAAATAAGTGATGAAATTTCCATGTTTAGTTATTCTCGTGATGCTAGTCAAGTACAAAGACATCAACCGCGAGAAAAAGCTCCATATCCAAGTCGCGATATGCTCAACAATCTCGAATCAACTTCTATCACGCTGGACCATGAAAGTCGAACTCCTCAAACAACAGCAAGACGCAACTCGACTACTCCTGCTAGGAATGGGAATATACTCTATGGTGAGAGAGCTAGAAGTTTCTCTAAATCTGCTGATGGTCAAAATCTCAAGCGCAACTACAGATATAGCGATGGTGACGGCGATCAAGCAGAGAGTGTCATATTATCTGCAAGCTCAGTCACGTCTCAAACTTTTGATCAGTTCAGGAAGTCTTCTGCAGCGACGTATTATGTCAAAGCAAGTAAATGTCCTACGAGGATAAGAAGTCCTCCGAGGATAAAAAGTCCTGTGGTCAAAACCAGAACACCTTCACTCTATTTGCAAAAGACTCGCGTCTTTAGTGAGGATAAGCTGAGTGATGACGAATTGAATGGGCCGTTTACGATGAATATAATATCCCCGCCACTGTCGAAAAACATCAAGCGAAATGATTCTGATTGTATAGAGCTTGCCGTTCAGACATCTTCACCAGGGTTTAGTAGAAAGCGAAAATGGACGCCTCCTGTGGAATTACCGGATTATGTCAGTGATAGCGAACCAGAAAGATCAGTTTCGAAGGAAGGCATAACAACCAAAGACGTAGATCCAGGGTCTGCCTGCAGTGGAGACTTACCATATCAACCAGATCTGGGGAATGAGACTGTCGCATCAGTGAATCCTCTAACCCACGTCGCCATACCACAAACGTTTGACCAACTTCAAAAGGCCGAACTTATACTGGGACAGGATGTTCAAGCCCATACCGAAAGTTCACCTAGTTCTACCGACTCTAGCCATATCATTGACTTTACTGAGCCTTTACCTCTGTTTTCTCCTCCGCCCGAAGCCGATCCGGGGTTGCTTGAAAATCTAAATACTTCAACTGAACCTCATGATAATCATAACGCCTCAATCGAACCTCATGATACCCATAACGCCTCGAATGAAAAGGAATTGTTGAGCGTAGTCGAGCCCCAAGCGTTTGAACCAATAAAAGAGGATGAAGCACGGGATGTGGTCGTAATATCTACCACGTCAAGCGAGTTAGAGAAAATCAGAGGACCAGGTGAGACGTCTTTCGTCGAACTCTTTCAACAGATGCGGGATATAAGACCCATTAAAGCCAAAAATCCCAAAGTCTATGGTCGGAATTCTATGACGCGCGGAGAAGAACAAGCACGACTGTTCGAGGAGTTGGTGCAGAACGACAATGGCGGCAACGAAGCCGAACAAGTCAAGCCGCAGCCTCCAACCGTTTTCAGACGAACCCAGACACGGTCACTTGTCGTTTCTAATAATGAAAAGGAGAAAAAGATTACACAGACCATACCGAAATGGTCTGAACCTCTGACATGGCCGTTCACAGGCCCGCGCCGCTGTACGATAGATTATGAAGACCTCGATCGTTTCGGAACAGATGAGTTTCTCAACGATAACCTGATCAATTTCTTTTTACGTTACCTTGAAATCAAACAGCCCGAACAAAGTAAGCGAGTCCATTTCATGAACACTCACTTTTACACGTCAATGTCCAAAAGAGTCGATAGTTCTGGGATCAACTATGATGCTGTCAAATCTTGGACAAGGAAAATCGATCTCTTTTCGATTCCTTACATTATGATACCCGTCAACAAAAATGCTCATTGGTTCTTGATAATTGTCTGCAACGCTCACAAGTTGTTGGACGTACAAGATAATGCTATCGAGGAAGAGATTAGTCCAATACTTGTCGTCTCTAGCGTTGATGATCATGACACTATAGCAGCAACTAATGATATCAATGGTATAAGCACTAACAAAGAAATTGGTCAAGAGATGGAAAACATGTCATTAGATCCCTCTTCCGTATATGATTTTCCAACTTCAAATGAACCCTATTCTCCTACGAGATCGAAATTCTTTACCTGGGGCAACAAAACGCCTGTTGTCTCAACTCTTATACCCGAGAAACCCACAGCGGTCAAGTCTGAGTCAAAATTGTCAAGGAACAAGGTTCAAAAGAAAGAAAAGATAATCATTCCCTCCAAACCAATTGTTCTGGCCTTTGACAGCATGAATGATGCTCATGGCAACGAGATACGGTCCGTTAGGAAATACCTTGCCTGTGAAGCTAAAGATAAAAAATCTAAAGATATTGATTGGAAAGATATTGCCAACGCGACTGTGCAAGGTCTTCCGTGTCAAGAAAATGGTAGTGATTGTGGTTTGTTCTTGATTCGTTATGCGGCTGCATTTCTACAGAATCCAGAAGAATTATTGGAGAAAATCAGCAAGAATCAGATAGATCCAGATATGGGAATTGCTCACCAAAGGCAAGATATGCTCAAATTGATACTCAAACTCAAAGCAGAACAACTTGCACATATTGCAGAAAGTAAGCAGAAGACTCTGGCTGATAAGCAGGACAAGATAACCGCAGATGGTGGGCAGAGGGCCGTCAATGGAGATGATCTTGATATAATTGAAAGTGAAACTGGACATGAAAGTGATGATGTTATTGCTTCTTCTCCAATCACTCGAAAGACACCTGTGCCTGCACGAGATAAGAAACTGGCATCGATATTTACAAGACCTGTCTCACAAAGACTTGCCAGCAAACTAGATTCTGAGGTTGAAGCTGTTAGAGTTGATGAGTAGTAGATCCGTGAAGTATGCAAGATTTCAAAGTCGATGCCTTTTAGATCATTAATGTACGAAAAATAGAGGTCAGGCCTTTGACTAAAAGGATGAATGAGCCATGATGTTGTTTATGACTCTTGCATTTCCTACCCGCGTCATACCTCGATACAGTATGATGTAGTAGTATAATGACTATACACCAGCATAGCGTTAGATGACATGTGTATATTTAATACAAAACATTCTTATTTACGTTCACATGTCTGTGAAACTATGCAATATATACATTTTCTTCCCTCGTGCTCTTCTCTTTTATTTATTGGAAATCTTTACCCTGTACATTCCTCGTCATACTCGGCAACTTTACCACCAACCCATCCCATTTCTTCTCCATCTTGACTTGACACCCCAACCGACTCGTCTCCGTCAATCCGAACGCCAAATCCAACATGTCGTTCTCGTCATCGTCCGGCTCGGGGAGTTTGTCATACATGTCCTGGTCCGCGACTATGACGTGACACGTCGAACACGCGCAAGAACCCCCACACGCCCCTTCCATCTCGAGGTCGTGATGTTGCGCTATATCGAGGATATTATCCCCCGCGGAAACGGAAAAGGTGTGCGGTTTGCAATGCCGGTCGAGAATGGTTATGCTGAGTCTAGAACATTGTTAGAAGATGAGACGAGAATGGACGATGGGGGCAGGGGGAGATATTCACTCTTCGCCTGCTTTTGGCGGGTCGATGTGTCCGTGTCGAGCGGCACTTGTCGTTGTGAAAGATCTACTAGAGGGTATGTATGTCTTGAGAGGTTGAAGGCGAGGAGTGGATCGGATTGAGAGATGTGACGATGATGATGTGAATCGGGATGGATTTCTTGAAAATAGTGCCTTTCGACAACATTTTGATATGATGGAGGGTTTTGTAAGGAGGACAGTCATATCGAAGGTTATGCGTTATATATATGACATTATTAGCTTCGATTATCTGGAATAAAGGAGTTCCTATTGGTGACGATATAGTGGTGAGTTATACATGACGACAGCAATGTGAAAATAATAGGGAGTGGTCGGAGTTATAGTCAACCGTATCATATTTTATTTCCGACCTCACGTCATCACAACATGAACGACGGCAGCTGAATCTCTGTTCATGATATAGATCATTCACGAGATACCTCAGAATCATGTCGGCGGATTATCAATCTTTTCATAATATACATGCTTCTCGTGATGGACCGAATCCTCTACGACCGTATTATATTCCTCCTTCTTTAGGTAGAAATACTATTCCTGATAATGTCACACCTACAAATATATCTTCAAGCGGTTCGGGGAATACTTTTGGACTGGGTGGATCAGTCAGTGATTTATTCTCAAGTCTTGATCCTGGAAGACCATTCTTGGATAAAGATGGACCTACTCTTATAGAAATGGGCAAGAAATTAATGGATCAAGCGATATGGAAATACAGTAGCGTTCTTTTAGCGCAACCATTCGATGTTGCAAAGATGATACTGCAAGTCAGATTAGCAGAAGATGAGTATAGTCTTGCTATGAGTAAAAGTACAGAGAATCTAGCCGGTAGTTCGCAGTTTGACGATAATTCAATACCAGATGAAAATGAATCGGATGAAGATTCACCTTCATATTTCACGCCTACTAGACCGGTTCATACTAGATTTGAAAATGGATCACCCCGTAGAAAAAGAAGGACGTCAGATACTTCTACCACTGCACCAACACCTGTCAAAAGTGGAAGCGAGTCGCATTCTCAACATATATTAAGGATAAAACAGCATGATTCGGTCCTTGAAGTGCTGGCTTCAGTCTGGACTTATTCCGGTGCTACTGGATTATGGAAGGCCACCAATGCAACGTTTGTATACAATGTATTGGTAAAAGCAGTCGAGTCGTGGACGAGGAGTCTACTTTGTGCTCTTGCTAATCTTCCAGATCCTGTTGGTTTATCGCATGGACCGTCAGAATTAGTAGCTTCTGCTATGGGTGGTGTAGATGTTTCAGATAGCCCTTCTCCTCTCATATCGCTCGCTGTAGCCGTCGTAGCTTCTGCTGTTGCTGGATTGTTATTATCTCCTCTCGATCTAGTCCGAACACGGTAAGTCTATTAATCAATCATACCTGAGTTGACCGTTATCTGATTTAACTTGCTTCAAAGATTAATAATGACTCCTACAACCTTGCAGCCAAGAGCTACACTACCACTATTACGATCACTACCATCCTTATTCTGTCCTACAAGTCTTCTTCCCATTACACTCCTTCACTCCTCTTTACCTACACTTTTTACTTCTTCTACTCCTCTGATCCTCCGTTCACAATTCCGGATGGATCCATTTGCAACGCCAACTACTTATAGTATCATCTCCTTTTTAGCTTCATCAGCAGAGTTGTTCCTTAAATTACCATTAGAAACTATCCTCAGACGAGCTCAGGTATCCATACTACAAAATCAACATATACGACAATATAAACATGCCAAAGCAAC
>Ga0160428_1000146_pt1 | contig 89575 bp, 79 predicted proteins | sample SolpanmetagenomM_FD_108198 | JGI IMG/M metagenome (GOLD analysis project Ga0160428, IMG submission 108198) | Solar panel surface microbial communities from Lawrence Berkeley National Laboratory, California, USA - M | ecosystem: Engineered > Built environment > Solar panel > Unclassified ...
GCACCCAGGTCGTTGGTGAAGCTGGCTTCCGGCGTTACTTCCGAGGCTTCAACACCCAGCTTGTCGATAATGATGGCTTTTACTTTTTCGGCGATTTCAGACATTGCAGTCGTGGTTAAGGGGAAACTTGCCTGCAAAGTAACGCATCGTTTGGCAACTACGCCGCGAAACCGCCTCGCAAGGCACGTACAATATTTTGGCCTGCCCTCCAAAAGGGGCGGCGCGGGGCCCGCCGAAAGGTGTAGCTTTGCAACTCGCCCCTGACCCATGAAAACTCTCACGCTAGAGGCGGAGTACGATTGCGACTTCGCGCTGTTTGGCCTCGTGTCCAGCACTCGCGACTATACACTGGCCTGGAGCCTGAACCGTGACCTGCGCCTACGCCTGGTGCGCCAGCCCGATTTTGTGCTGAACCTGGTGCAGCAGGGTGCGTTGGCATTCAGCTACTACCTCTATGCTACAGAGGTGCTTACCTTGCGCCTGCTGCGCAACCGGGCCGCGCTGCCCTCAGTCCTGGCCAAGCCATTTCTGGCCCCCGACATTCGCGAGTATGACTACCTGCTGCAAGTGCAGGGCGGGGCCGACGAGTGGGCCGGCATTGAGCTGCTCGACCGCCTCACGGCGCTGCCACTGGTGCAGTACGCCAGCGAATTTGACCCCAACGAACTAAAATACAAAGAGAACCTGATTTTTTAACCTTGCTGCTCCGCTAGCTTTTTCCGTATGCAACCATCTCCCGTTTCCTTCAATAAAACTAAAATCGTGGCCACGGTGGGCCCGGCTTCCAACACGTATGAGCGCCTGGGGATGCTCATCCGCGAGGGCGTGGACGTGTTCCGCCTCAACTTTTCGCACGGCTCGTACGAGGACCACCTGTCGGTGATTAACACGGTGCGCCGCCTCAACAAGGACATGCGCACCAACGTGGGCCTGCTGCAAGACTTGCAGGGGCCAAAAATCCGCCTGGGTGAGGTAGAAGGCGGCGGCGTCGAAATCAAGCGCGGCGATAAAATTAAGCTGGTGTGCGGCGAGAAGGAAATCAGCACGGCCACGCGCCTGAGCACGATTTACCTGGGCCTGGCCCGCGACGTGAAGCCCGGCGACCAGATTCTCATCGACGACGGCAAAATTGAGTTGAAGGTGCTCGCCACCGACCGCGATAAGGAAGTGGATGTGGAAGTGGTGTATGGTGGCCTCGTGAAGCCCCGCAAGGGCATCAACCTGCCCGACTCGGAGGTTTCGGCCCCCAGCATGACCGAGAAGGACATTGAGGACCTGAAGTTCGGCATGGAGCACAACGTGGACTGGATTGCCCTGAGCTTTGCCCGCAAGGCCGATGACATCCGCTTCATCAAAAACCTGATTGCCGAGGCCGGCAAGACCACCCGCGTGGTGGCCAAAATCGAGACGCCCGACGGCCTGCGCAACATTGATGAAATCATTGCCCTCACCGATGCCGTGATGGTAGCTCGCGGCGACCTCGGCGTGGAGGTGAAGATGGAAGAGGTGCCGATGGCCCAGAAGATGATTATCGAGAAGTGCAACAAGGCCGGCAAGCCCGTTATCGTCGCCACCCAGATGATGGAGAGCATGATAACTGCCCCGCGCCCCACCCGCGCCGAAACCAGCGACGTAGCCAACGCCGTGCTCGACGGTGCCGACGCCGTAATGCTGTCGGCCGAAACTGCCGTGGGCCAGTACCCGGCCGAGGTTATCCGCTCGATGGTGGCTACCATCCTGAGCGTGGAAAGCCGTAGCCCCAAGCTGTTCTACAAGTGGTGGCCGGTAGACGCCACGGCCCCTACGTTCGTGGAAGACAGTATTCTGTCGGCTTCGTGCCACCTGGCCAAAAACACCTCGGCGCGCGTGATTACGGGCCTCACCGGCAAGGGCTACACGGCCTTCCAACTGGCCAAGTATCGCCCCAAGGCCGATATCTTCATCTTCACCGACAACCGGCCGCTGCTTACCGTGCTGAGCCTTGTGTGGGGCGTGCGTGGCTTCTACTACGACCGCTTCAACAGCACCGACAGCACCATCGCCGACATTAAGAACATCCTCACCACCACCGGCAACCTCAATGAAGGCAACGTCTTCATCACGACGGGCTCAATGCCCATCAGCGACCGTGGCCGGGCCAACATGGTAAAGGTGAGCGTAGCATAATGCTGAACCACGGATTTGGGCGGATTTGTCGGATTTTATGAACGAGTAGAAATTTGCCCGCCCTTCAGCCAAACACTATAAAAAAGGCCGCTCAATTGAGCGGCCTTTTTGCGTTTATGAGTGGTTCTACGTCCATAAAATTCGATTAATCCGCCTGAACCCGTGGTTCAGCATCATTCCTTCACCAGCTTCCAGGTAAGCGGGCTAGCGGCGGGCGCCAGCAACTGCACCAGGTAGAGGCCAGCGGGCTGGCCTGCCAGCGGCACCGCCAGGCGCAGCTGCCCGGCCGCCACCGGTGTGCGCCACACGGTGCGCCCCAGCGCATCGGTGAGAGCCAGCACGGTGCCCGGCTGGCTAGGGGCGTTCAGGGCCAGGGCAGCTTGCCCGGCAGCCGGGTTGGGCGCCAGCGTGGCAACTGCCAGCGCCTGGCTGGCCCGCGAAGCCAGCAGCCCGGCAAACGCTAGCGGCTGCCCGCAACTGGTGGTGCCGCGCCGGTAGTAGGCTAGCCGGTTCTCGTAGTAGTTGGTAAAGTAATCGGGCCCTACGCCCAGTGTGGGCGCCATGGTTTGGTTGAGTGCCAGGTAATCGATGCCCGGCAGGTAGGGGCCAGGGCTGCCTGGCCCGTACACGCCCAAAAAACGCAATGCTGCCTCCTCGTTCAAGCAAAGGCCGGTGGCGAGTTGCAAGTCGTAGCCCTGCCCCGTCAGCCAGGCGTCACCGGTGGCGCTTTTGCGGTACTCACCCGCCAGCAGCCCCATAAAGGGCCATTGGGGCGAGGCGCCCGTGCGCAACGAGAAGGCCCAGCGCCCCGCGCGAATGGCGCTGTAGGTGGTGCCGGCCGGGCCCGAGCAGCCGGGCACGCCGGAGGTAGTAACAACGTCCTGCTCCTTGTAGGCCAGCACCAGGCTGTCGGCGGTCTGCTGCCGGGCCACAATACGCCGGAGCCGGTAGCCCGACTGGCACGCCAGGGTAGCAAACCAGGGCGCGGCCAGGGAGTAGCCGACCTCGTCGCCCACGTTCAGGGCAAAGAGCGTGCGTGGGTCGTAGGGACCCAGGCCGGGGCCCAGCGTGCCGTAGCGCTGCCAGGTGCTGGGTAGCGCGGTGCCATCGGCGCTCAGTTGCAGCCACTGCGGCCCTTGCAGGAGGCCGTAGAGGCGGCTCAGCACGAGCGTTTGTCCATTGCTGAGCGTGATGGTGGCCAGTGAATCGGGCACGCCGCCCGCCAGGCCCAACTCGCGCCCAGTAAGCGTGGCGCTGAGCGCCGGCGCGGTGCTGGCCACCCAGGTGCTGCCCACGGCCGCGCGCGGGCGCAGCAGCAGGGCCACGGGCGCGGCGGGCCCACCCAGCGCGGGCTCGGCATTGGCTTCGAGGTAGTAGTCGCGGGTGCCGGGGCGCCAGCGCAGGCGGGCACCCAGCAGGTTGTTGCGGCTGCGAAACAGGGAATAAGCCGACCCGCCCGGCACCGGCCGCAGCAGGCGGTTGAAGGTATACACCGAGTCGCCGCTAGCCGTAGCGTAGGCCGAGTCGACGCGCAGCGTGTGCACGTGCGTGGGGGTAGCCGTACCCCGCGCCTGCAAAAAGCTGTACACGGTGCCAGGCCGGAAGGGCCGCCACGTAGTCGTTTGGGCCTCCGCATGCGGCGCAGCCGCCAGCAAAGCCAGCCCTACTAGTAGGTACGAATGTTTCACAGACGCATTACGGGAGATGAATGAGCCGTGAAGGTAGCTATTAGCTATATAATAACTACCCTGAAAGCCAACGCAAAAAGCCTCGCTATTCTTAGCGAGGCTTTTTGGTAATGAGCGCGGGACCGAACGGTGGGGCGGCAGAGTCCGGCCCCGCTAAACTCGTCTCGCGCTAAAGCGCGTTAACGAGTTTTGTCAGCTTGCTCTTGTTGTTAGCAGCTTTGTTTTTGTGGATGATGTTCTTCTTGGCCAGACGGTCCAGCATCGACGTTACCTTTTTCAGCAGCTCCTGAGCGGCCGTTTTATCGGTGGTGTCGCGCAGCTTCTTGATAGCCGTACGGGTAGACTTGTGCTGGTAGCGGTTCAGTACGCGCTTCGCTTCGTTGCTGCGGATGCGCTTAATAGCCGACTTATGGTTTGCCATGACAAAAAAGAAAAATCTATAGAGGGACAGCCAAAGTGGCTGCGGTTTTCGCGTTTGGGAGGGCAAAGGTAGGAAATAAAACGAACAATTCCCAGCGGCGGCGCAATAAAATTTGGAGGCTAAGGCCGGCCGGCCAGCCGATTGGCGCCGGCTGGCGCGTGCATCTTTGCAGCCCAGTGCCCCGGCGCGCGCCAGCAATGGTTAGCCAATGGTGTGGCGGGCGCGAAAGTTGTTGCGTTGAATAAAAATTAGTTACTGCCATGCCACTGTTGCCCGATTCTGCTTACCAGCCCACTGCCTTGCTGGCCAATGGGCACCTGCAAACCATCGCGGCCAGCACCCTGCGCCGCGTGCCCGGCGTGCGCTACCAGCGCGAGCGGCTGGAACTGCCCGATGGCGATTTTGTGGACCTCGACTGGGCGTGGGCGGGCAAAAAGCCGGCGGGGCGGCTCGGCATTATTTCGCACGGGCTGGAAGGCGACAGCGGCCGGCCCTACGTGCGGGGCATGGCGCGGGCCCTCAACCAGGCGGGCTTCGATGCGCTGGCTTGGAACTACCGCGGCTGCGGCGGCGAAACCAACCGCCTGCTGCGCGCTTACCACCTCGGCGACACCGACGACCTGGCCGCCGTAGTGCACTACGCGGTGGAAAATAAACAGTATGCGGAGGTTTTTCTAACCGGCTTTTCGGCGGGCGGCAACGTGACGCTGAAATACCTGGGCGAAAATGCGGCGCGGGTGCCCAGCCGGGTGCAGCGGGCGGCCGTGTTTTCGGTGCCGACCGACCTCAAGGCCAGCTCGGTGCACATCGGGCGCTGGCAAAACCAGATTTACCTGCGGCGCTTCATGAACTCGCTAAAGGAAAAAATGCGGGTGAAGGCCGCGCACCTGCCCGGCCAACTCGACCTGACAACCTTGGACCAACTGCGTGATTTTCCGCAATTTGACGAGCGCTACACGGCGCCGCTGCACGGTTTCACCTCGGCTGACGACTACTACGAGCAGGCGGCCTCGGGGCGCTACCTGGCCGGCATCCGCATTCCCACGCTGCTGGTGAATGCCCTGAACGACCCCTTTTTGCCGGCCAGCTGCTTTCCGCGCGATGCGGCGGTGGCTAGCCCCTGGTTTTTTCTGGAAACCCCGGCCGGGGGCGGCCACGTGGGCTTCAACGAGGGTGGGCCGGGAGGCACGTATTATTCCGAGCGGCGGGCCATCAACTTCTTTACTCGCCCGGTGCCGGGCTAGGCCTCTGGCTACGCAGCCAGTCGTAGGCCGAGGCCAGGTCGTCGAAGGTAGCGACCAAGGGATACGCAACGGGTAGTAGGAGTGCGTCGGTAGACCTGCGCGCCGCAAAGCCAGGTGGGTACACCCAGGCCAGGGCGGTCAGCCCGGCGGCCCGCATTTCGCCTAGCCACCACATACTCCACTGGCCCGGCTCGACGGTGGTGTGCAGAATGCGGCTATTATCGTTGAGAACGCGCGTAGTAGTGTGAGCCCGTAACTGCGCTAGCAGCAGCAGGGATACGGCCTGCGCGGTTTCGCGGGTGTGCTCCCCATACCACTCGGCGTAAAGCCAATCATTAGCATGGTCGTAGGAGATAGCGACCCCCGCTCGGTCGACCAGCGACTCTAGCTGCATTGCGTGAGGAATGGATGAGCTACAAAAATAGCGCCCATCCGCAAAGGCAGACGGGCGCTGACTACTGGCTAACCTGAACGGCTAGGCCGTTTGGGGCGGCGAGGTAGCCTCGATAGCCGAGAAGGTTTCCAGAATTTTGTAGGTGTGCGAGGCACCCTGCGGCACGAGGTACGAGGCACCGGGCTCCAGGGTAATGACTTTGCCTTCGAGATGCAACTCGGCGCGGCCTTCGAGCACGTAGCCCACGGTTTCGTAGGGCTTGTTGCTCAGGGGCTTGGGCTCGCCGGGCTGCTCGCTTTCCCAGAGGCGCAGGGCTACGTGGTGGCCGGCGGCCAGGTGCTTGGCCCCGTCGGCGCTGGGAGTGGTGTTGGCGGCGTTTGCGTTGGAAACAGACATGGAAAAGAAAGTAAAGCGCAGGCAAGCTGCGCGGTAGAAAAGGAAAACGGTGGAGTAGGCTAGCCCGGCCGCGGCCGGCTGGCCTGCTTGCAGGGGCTAACGGCCGAGCTAGCCCCGCGGTTGTGCGCCGGCCCGCGAAAACCTTCGCGCCGGCCGGCCGGTTAAGAAACCTGTGCCGCGCCGGCCGCCTTATCTTGCCGGCCGGTTTTTCTGCACCTAGCCCATGATTCTGCCGTGTCTGCCGCCGCCCTCGAAACGTTTGCCGAGCAATTGGCGCGGGCGCATGCGGCCGTGCCCACCGCCCTGCCGGGGCCCGCTTTCTGCGCGCTAGCCGAGCAAGTGCTGGCCACGCTCTTCCCCGAGCGGGCCGCCCGACCCTTGGCGGGCACCGATGCCGTAGCCGCCACCCTCTACCACCTTCAGGCCGAGCTAGCCGAGCTGCTGGCCCAGGTGCCCGGCCTGCCCGGCGCCCCCGGTGCCCTGGCCGCTAGCCTCTTCGACGGCCTGCCGGCCCTGCGCGAAGCCCTGCTGCGCGATGCCGAAGCCACCCTGGCCGCCGACCCCGCTGCCCAGGACTTGGGCGAGATATTGAGCACTTACCCCGGGTTTTATGCCACGGCGCTGCACCGGCTGGCCCACGCCCTGCACCAGCGCGGCGTGCCGCGCCTGCCGCGCCTGCTGAGCGAGTATGCCCACCAGCGTACGGGCATCGACATTCACCCCGGCGCGCGCATCGGGCCTGCGTTCTGCATAGACCACGGCACGGGCATCGTAATTGGCGAAACGGCTGATATCGGCGCGCATGTGCAGATATACCAAGGTGTTACGCTGGGCGCTCTGAGCGTGGCCAAGGCCTTGCAGGGCCTCAAGCGCCACCCCACCATCGAGGACTACGTGGTTATTTATGCCAATGCCACCATCCTGGGCGGCAGCACGGTTATTGGCACGCGCAGCATCGTGGGCGGCAACGTGTGGCTGACCGATAGCGTGCCCTCGCACTCGCGGGTGTACCACCGGGCGCAGCTGCACATGGCCCGGCAAGACGACCCGGCCGGCGAGTTGATGTTTTCGATTTAGTACCAGTCTTTTTTCTTCCCTGACCCTCAATTTCCACCCCATGAAAGCTAATTCCATTCTCGATGCCATCGGCCGCACGCCGCTCGTAAAACTCAACCGCCTTTTTGCCGAGCGCCCCGACGTGGAGGTGTGGGTGAAGCTGGAGCGTCAGAACCCCGGCGGCTCCATCAAGGACCGCATCGCGCTGAGCATGATTGAGCAGGCCGAGAAAGACGGTATTCTCACCAAAGACAGCGTAATCGTGGAGCCCACCTCGGGCAACACCGGCGTGGGGCTAGCCCTGGTAGCGGCCGTGAAGGGCTACAAAATCACGCTCGTGATGCCCGAGAGCATGAGCATCGAGCGCCGCCGCCTTATGTCGGCCTACGGCGCCAATCTGGAGCTGACGCCCCGCGAGGGCGGTATGAAGGCGGCCATCGCCAAGGCCCAGGAGCTGGTAGACAACACGCCCGGCGCCTGGATGCCCATGCAGTTCGCCAACCCCGCCAACATTGCGGCGCACGTGGCCACCACGGCCCAGGAAATTCTGGCCGATTCGCCGGAAGGCGGCTTCGACTTTCACATCACGGGCGTGGGCACGGGCGGCCACCTCACCGGCGTGACCGAGGTGCTGAAGCCCAAGTTTCCGCACATGAAAACCTTCGCCGTAGAGCCCGAGCTGTCGCCCGTTATCAGCGGCGGCGCGCCGGGGCCGCACCCCATTCAGGGCATCGGCGCGGGCTTCGTGCCCGACAACCTGCACCGCGACCTGCTCGACGGCACCATTCAGGTGAGTCGCGACGAGGCCTTTGAGATGACGCGCCGCATGGCCCGCGAGGAAGGCATTTTGTGCGGCATCTCGTCGGGCGCCTCGCTGGCCGCCGTGGCCAAGAAGCTAGCCGACGTGCCGCAGGGCGGCAAGGTGCTCACCTTCTGCTACGACACCGGCGAGCGCTACCTGTCGGTAGAAGGCTTGTTTGTTTAAGAGGTTAACTAGCTGGTCAGAAACCAGCTAAGTAGCACAAAAGAACGTCCTGCTGCGCTTGCCGAAGCATCTCTGCCGAATGACCCTAACGGCGCGGCAGAGATGCTTCGGCAAGCGCAGCAGGATGTTCTTTTGTGCTTTTTACAGACCCACTTACGTAGTAGCGAGCTATGGAACAACTTGAAACTCCGGCCGACCGCTTCTGGCACTGGGCCCTGCCGGTAGCGGTGACGGTCTGCCTCTACGTCAACTATCTATACAACGCCAATCCGCCCGAGGGGGCGCTGAGCAACGGCGCTATGTCGGCCCGCCACCCTACGCTGCTTACGCCGGCGGGCTACGCGTTCAGCATCTGGGGCGTCATTTTTCTGGGACTGGTAGTGTACACGGTGTGGCAGTGGCTGCCCACGCAGCGTGGGGCCCGGCTGCCGCTGGCTATCAACTCGCTGCTGACGCGCGCCGTGGTAATGACCACGGCCTGGACGCTGGTGTTCAGCTACGAGCAAATCAGCACCAGCCTCACCGTGATGCTGTTTATTGTGCTGCTGCTGGCGCAGGCCTACGCCCGGGCGCGGCAGCTGGTGCTGCTGCAAGCCACGCCCAGTTGGCCGGTGTGGTTTCTGAGCTTTTACCTGGGCTGGATAATCCTGGCTACGGTACTCAACTTCATCTTCGGGCTGCGCGATGGGTTTGGCGTGAGCTGGTCGACCGAGGCCAGCCTAGTCGGCTGCTATGTGCTGCTGGCCGTGGCCGTGGTGCTGGGCCTGGGGCTAGCCTGGCGCAGCCAGGATGCGCGCTTGCCGCTGCCCATTGTCTGGGGCCTGGCGGGCACCTGGGTAGCCCAGCGGGCCAGCCATCCCGGGCTGGCCACGGCGGCGCTGGGCGCGGCCGGGCTGTTGCTGCTGGGGGCCGCCGTGGTGGGCTGGCAGCGGCGGCAGCAGGCGCTGGCCGCTGGCTAGGGGAGGGGCTACCTGGGCCGGCCGTACTTTTGCCCTGGCCCACGGTGGGCCGGGCTTTCTATTTATTCCCTCTTTCGATGCGCCAGAATTTTGTTGCCGGCAACTGGAAAATGAACCTCACCCTGCCCGAAGCGCAGGCCCTGACGTCTGAAATCGTGCAGATGCTGCACGACGAGCTCACCGGCCCCCGGCCGCAGGTGGTTATCTGCCCGCCGTTTCCGCTGCTCATGGGCGTGCACCGGCTGCTGGGCGACGGCGGCAACCCCGCGCTGGGTGCCCAAAACTTTCACCAGAAGGAAAGCGGCGCCTACACCGGCGAGGTATCAGCCAAGCAACTGCAATCGGTAGGCTGCGAGTACGTGATTCTCGGCCATTCCGAGCGCCGCCAGCACTTTCGCGAGGATGACGCCCTGCTGGCCGACAAGCTCAACACTGCCCTGGCCGCCGGCCTGAAGCCGATTTTTTGCGTGGGCGAAACCCTTGAAACCCGCGAGGCCGACGAAACTTTCGACTTCATCGGCCAGCAGCTGGCCGCCGGGGTGTTTCACCTCAGCAAAGAAGATTTTGGCAAAGTGGTAATTGCCTACGAGCCCATCTGGGCCATTGGCACGGGGCGCACGGCCAGCAGCGCACAGGCGCAGGAGGTGCACGCCTTCATTCGGGGGCAGATTGCGGCGGCCTACGACCAGGCCACGGCCGATGACACGACTATCCTGTACGGCGGCTCGTGCAACGCCCAGAACGCCCGCGAGCTCTTCAGTCAGCCCGACGTAGATGGCGGCCTGATTGGCGGCGCAGCATTGAAATCGCGCGATTTTGTTGAAATTGTAAAGTCCTTTTAGCTAGCTGGCACTGCCCAAAGGACGAATTGTATTTTAGGCCGAATTATTGCCCTAGCAGGCTTAGCCAGTGCTATCAGTTCCAATTCATCCTCTTACGCAGCTGCCCCGTGCTATCTTTTTTTCTCGCCTTCCTCCTGTTTTTTACGCCGCCCGGCGTGGGCAGCGGGGCTAGCCGGCTACCGGCCGGGCCGGCCCATGCGGCCGGCTCGGTTGAGCCGTGCAAAATCTTCGGCTCCATCTACCTCGAAAACGACCCGCGCCGCGCCAACCAGTGCTTTGCGGTGGTGTACGTGGAGCCCGAGCAGGCTTTTGCCGATGTGTTGGTATTCAACGAAACCAACAAGCTTTTTGCCGATAAAGCGGGCCTGTGGTGCCCCGCCGAAAACCGCGAATTTGCCGACTACACGCTGTACGTCACCACCGACCGCAGCCGGGCCGATTTCGCCATTCACTATACCAAAGTGCGCTCATTTGCCGGGTGCAAAAATTAAGTCTGAACGGGGAATTATGAAGCATGAGTTGGCCGCGCAAGTTGCGGCTGCTGAGCAATTCATAATTTCCAGTTCATGATTCATAACCAATCGTAAAATGGATTTTGTTGAGTTGACAGTGCAGGCGCCGCGCGAGCTAGCCGAGATTTTGGTAGCCGAGCTGGGCGAAGTGGGCTTCGATACCTTCGAGGACAACGACGCGGGCTTTTGCGCCTACACTACCGAGGAAGCGTTCGACCACGACGCCGTGGCCGAAATCATGAGCCGCTACGAAGGCCTGGGCGAGCTGGCGTACTCCGACCGCGTGATAACGCGCCAGAACTGGAACCTGGAGTGGGAGAAGAATTTTCAGCCCCTCGTCATTGCCGACCGCGTATCGGTGCGGGCGCCTTTTCACCCCAAGCCGGCGGGCGTAGACTACGACATCGAGATAATGCCGCGCATGTCGTTTGGCACCGGCCACCACGAGACTACGGCGCTGATGATTGAGAATCAGCTCGATATTGACCATCACGGCAAGCGCGTGCTCGACATGGGCTGCGGCACGGGCATTCTGGCCATCATGGCCGAGATGCTGGGTGCCCGCCAGGTGCTGGCCGTGGACGTGGAGCCCTGGACCGTGGAAAACGCCCGCGACAACGCCGCCGAAAACCACTGCCGCACCATCGAATGCCGCCTGGGCGGCGCCGAAACCCTAGCCGATGAGGAGCCATTTGACCTCATTCTGGCCAACATCAACCGCAACGTGCTGCTCGAAGACATGCACGAGTATGCGCGCCTGCTGCCCACCGGGAAACCAATTTTGTTCAGTGGGTTTTACGAGGAAGATTTAGCCAAGATAACGGCCGAGGCGACCCGCCAGGGCCTGCGCTACGAGCGGCACCGCACGTTGCGCAGCTGGGTTTCGGCTATTTTCACCAAAGTCTAAGCTGCCTCGGCCACGCGCCGGGGCTGCCTTGCCGGCCGCTCGCGGCCTTTGCCCGACCTTATGAAGCGACTGCTCGCCGCCTTTTTCTGCCTGAGTTTCCCCTTGCTGCCCGCCGCGGCCCAAACGGCCAAGCCGGGCGCGCTGCCCGCTAAGCCGGCCGGGCCACCCGCGGCCACGCCGGCGCCACCCGCCGATGGCCGCGCGCCCGGCGAAGTGCGCCCCGCCCAGGTGGCGGTGCAGCGCTACACGGGCCACCTCTCGCCCGACCCGGTGCAGTTTATCATCGACGTGCGCACGATGATGCTGGCCACCAACAATGCCGGGGCCAAGGCGCTGGGCGAGCAGCTGCGCCAGCTGTGGGCGAGCAACCAGCTCACGGCTAGCCAGCAGACGCTGATAGCGGGGCTGTCGCAGAAAATGCTGGACAAGAAGTTGCGGCCGGTGCCGCACCTCACGGCGTTTTTCAGCGCTTTGGTGATGGGCAAAACCAAGGCGGCCCTCACCGACAAGCAGGTAGACCAGTACCTGGACGCGGTGGGGCAGTCGGTGGAGAAAGACCCGGCGGCCGACGTAGAAAAATACCTGCTGACCACGGCGCGGGTGCTCAATGGCGGCTACCTCTACCGCTCGGGCTTTAACGCGCTGCGCGTGACGGGTGGGCAGCTGTCGTTTGCGTACAAGGCGCCGGCCGCGCCCGACCCCAACGCCAGCTTCGAGACCACGCCCGCCGCGCCCAAAGCTGCCGCTTTGCCGGCGGCTAGCCCGGCCAAGCCAGCGGCCACGGCCGCCAAGCCCAAGCCGAAACCCAAGCCGGTAGTTAAGAAAAAGCGCGCTAGCGATGGCTGGGACACGGCCGACATGTGGAACGGCGGCAGCAAGGCCAGCAGCAACAACGACGGTTGGGGCCCGCCCATCGCCAGCACGCCGAAGAAAAAAGCGAATAACGACGGTTGGGGCGCACCCGTGGCCGACGATGGCTGGGGCACGCCCAAGAAAAAAACGCCCGCCAAAGCCACGGCGAAGGCCCCGGCTAAAGCGGCCGCCAAGCCCGTAGCGGCCAAGCCGGCCGCCGCGCCTGCGCCTGGCCCTTCTGACTTCGACCAGCCCAACGTGCCGTTTGTGCCCTCGCCCAGCGCGGCCTACGATACCTACTACCCACCCGCCATCAGCGGGCCGGTGATTGAGCTGAAGGATGCCGAGTTGGTGATGCGCACGGCCAGTGACTCCATCGTGCTGCACAAGGTGAACGGCACGGCGGCCACGCAGGGCAGCCACCTGGTAGCCACGGGCGGGCAGGTGGCCTGGACTATCAAGGGCAACCCGGTGACGGCTGACCTGGGCCCGTTTGACTTTGACCCGAGCAAGCCCGAGTTTACGGCCCAGCCCGTGACCCTGACCTACGCCGCCCGGCTCGAAGCGCCCGTGAAGGGCGCGCTCAGCTACAAGAGCGTGCGCCGCAAGCCGGGCGCTACCGAGAGTAGCTACCCACGCTTCATTTCGCTTACCAACGACGTGCGCCTCAAGGAGGTAGGGCCGGGCATCACGTACCAGGGCGGGTTGTCGCTGGCGGGCAGCAGCCTGCTGTCGGCCTCACTCGATGGCTCGCTCTCGCACCTCACGGTGCGGCAGGATAACAAGCTGCGCTTCCGCTCAGCCTCGCGCAGCTTCGTGCTCGGCGACTCGGTGATTACGGCCGGCCGGGCGGCGGTGGCGCTGTACGAGAGCACCGGCGACTCCATCACGCACCCCGGCGTAGAGCTGAAGTACCTCAAAAGCAAGGGGCAGCTCAAGCTGCTGTACGAGAAGGGTTTGTATCATAATGCGCCGTATTCGGACTCGTACCACCAGGTAGACATCCGGGCGCAGATGCTGACCTGGAACCTGCGCGAGCCGAAGATGGACTTCAGCATCATTACTTCGCCCACGCAGGTATCGGCTGATTTTGAGAGCAATAACTTCTTCTCTAATACCCGCTACCAGCAGCTCAAGAGCATCAACAGCCTGCACCCGCTGCAAATGCTGCTGGGCTACAGCCTCACGCACGGCCACGGCAGCGTGCTGAACGTGCACGACGTGGCCGTGGCCACTGGCACCAACGAGAGCAACCTGCGCTCGGCCATCAGCGGGCTGGCCCGCGACGGCTACGTGGACATTCAGCCCCAGACCGGCGAGGTGATATTGCTGCGCAAAGCCCGGCACTACGTGGGCGCGGCCCGCGAAAAGAAGGACTACGACCATATCAACATCAAGTCGCTGAGCGGCTCGGGGCGCAGCGCTACGCTCAACCTGGCCAGCAACCAGCTGCTGGTGCGCGGAGTGAAGCAGTTCAGCTTTTCCGACGACTCGGCGGCGGTGTACGTGCAGCCCGACAGCGGCACGGTGCGCCTGGAGCGCAACCGCAACCTCAAGTTTGGGGGGCGCGTGAAAACGTCCATCTACGGCTTCAAGGGCAAGGACTTTCAGTTCGACTACGACGGCTACTACATTGACATGCCGCGAATTGACTCGCTCACTATTCGCAATAAGCGCAAGAAGGCCAGCAACAAAAACGTGGCCGCCGAGGAAACGCCGCCTAGCGACTTCGTGCTCACCAACAAGGGCAAATACCAGAGCGGGCGCCTGTACCTGAACGACCCCAAGAACCGCTCGGGCCGCAAAAAGCTGCCCAAGTACCCGGCCTTCAGCTCGACCTCGGGCGCCTACGTGTACTTCAACAAACCCGACGTGCTGGGCGGCGCCTACGACACCACCACTTACTTCGACGTGCCGCCCTTCAGCTTCGACTCGATGGGCACGGGCAAAGCCCGGGGCAACTTCGTAGGCGTGTTTCACAGCCGGGCGCTGCCGCCCATCAAAACGGCCCTGACCACCCAGGCGGACGGCACCATGGGCTTCGTGCACACGGTGCCGGCGGCGGGCTACCCCATGTACGGCGGCAAGGGCCGCCTCTCACCGGGGGCTAAGGTGAAGCTCAACGGCCAGGGCCTGCAATCGAACGGCACCATCACCTACCTGGGCGCCACCATGCAGAGCGACCGGTTTGTGATGTACGGCGACTCGCTCACGGGCGAGGGCAAGGCTGGCGCCATTGCGGCCGGCGTCAACACGCCCAAGGTGGTGTTGCCGCCCGGCTACCTCATCAACTGGGGTGCCCGCACCGACAGCCTGCACTTGCAAACGCCGGCTAGCGGTGCCACCGCCAAGGTCTACGCCGACCACACGTTCACGGGCTCGCTGCTGCTCACGCCCAAGGTGGTGGGCGGCGCCGGCCGCCTCGACGGTCCGCAGAGCTACGTGCGCTCCGAAAACCTGGTGTTTAAGAACGACTCGTACTCGGGCCAGAAGGCGCTGCTGAGCGTGAAATCGGCCCAGGCCGGCAAGCCCGCGCTCGCGGCCAACGACGTTGATTTTACCTACGACCTTAAAAACGGCTTTGCCGAGTTTAAGCGCGAAGAAGGCAGCAAGGCCACCATCGACCTGCCTTACACGGGCTTCCGCTCCTCGCTGGCCGGCGGGCGCTGGGACTTTAAGAAAAAGCGGGTGCTGCTGCGCGCCGCCGGCACCGACTCGACCAACGCCTACTTCACCTCGACGGTGCCCGCGCAGCACGGCCTGAAGTTTAAGGCCAAGTCGGCGTCCTACGACCTCACCAAGTACCAGCTGCAAGCCAAGGGCGTGCCCTACGTGTCGGCGGCCGATGCCTGGATTATTCCCGACTCGGGCCGCGTAGTGCTGGCGGGCGGTGGCAAAATGCAAACCCTGCGCCACGCCACCGTGCTGCTCGACTCGCTGGCCAAGTTTCACAAGCTGGTGGATGGCAACATCCGGGTGGATGCGCGCGACGCCTTCAGCGGCGACGCCAAGTACATGTCGCGCACGGCCACCGGTGACTCCGTAGCCCTCAAGTTTGTGGACTTCAAGTCGGACTCGGCTTCGCTGCTGGCCTCCAACACGGGCCGCAAGCGCTTTGGCCTGCGCCGCCGCAAGCCGGCGGGTGTGGATGAGGTAGCGCCCACCGCCAACCTAGCCACCACGGCCACGGCCAATGTGGAGGCCAACCAGAAGTTTCAGCTGGCGCCGCGCATCGGGTTCCGGGGCGGCATCAACCTGAACTCGCGCCGCCGGGGCCTGCTCTTCGATGGCCAGGTGCAGCTGCAATTTGGCAAGGTGCGCGACGCGGCCACCGCCGACTGGTTTGCGGTGAAGGACAGTATTGACCCCCGCAACCTCGACCTCGACCTGCGCAACCTGAAGACCGAAGACGGCACGGAGCTAGCCACCGGCCTCTTCATTTCGGATACCGACAACCGCATCTATCCGCTCTACGCCGGCCCGGTGGGCAGCGCCGCCGACGTGCCGCTGTTGCGCGTGGCGGGCAAGCTGCACTACGATGCCAAGCGCGGCGAGTATACCATTGCCGACCAGGATTTCTCCGACCCCAATCATTACCAGGGCACGCTGCTGAGCCTGCGCGACTCGACCAGCCAGGTGCTGTTTCGGGGCCCGATGAGCTTTATTACGAATACCAAAAACTACAGTATCGCCGCCAGCGGCGTGGGCCACGCCAACCCCGACAGCGCTAGCTACCGGGTGCGCACCCTACTGGGCATTGATGCCGCCATGCCCGCCAAGGCCGTGGAGCTGATGGCCAGCACCTTGGCTAAGGTGACCAAAAACTCGCCTGAGGCGCTCGATGGCTCCAGTGAGGAGCTGTTCAACATCGCGCAGTTTGCGGGCGACAAGGGCGTGGATGTCTTTAATAACCGCCGGCCCGGCGTGGCGCCCGCCGCCCTGAGCACCCTCTCGCCCAAGCTGCTGCACACCCTGGTGCTGAGCAAGGTGAACCTGCGCTGGGACCCCAAGCAGCGCGCCTGGTACTCGCAGGGCAAGCTCGGGCTCGGGGGCGTGGGCAAGCAGGGCCTCAATGCCTTGGTAGATGGCTATGTGGAGATTAAGCGCGAAAATTCGGCCGACCTCGTGGAGGTGTACCTCGAAGCGGAGCCCCAGACCTGGTATTACCTGCGCTACGCTAATAACGTGCTGATGGTAAAATCGTCGAGCGAGGAGTTTGACGGGGAGATTGCCGCCAAGCAGAAAGGCAGCATCGAGGTGGCCACCGACTACGGCGCCTTCCTGGGAGATTTTGAGGACGTGGACCGGTTCCGCTCCCACTTCGAGCGCACGTACCTGGGTAAGTCGGGCAAGCTAGCCCCACGCCCCGCCGCCCCCGCGCCCACTGGCAATTTCGATGGCGTTGGCACCGAAACCGGTAAGAAGTCTAAGAAAAAGGCCAAGGCTGACCCCTTCGGCGATGGCACCATTACCCCGGCTGCCGAGCCGGGGGCCGAGCCCAACAAGAAGTCGAAGAAGAAAAAGGAGAAGGAAACCGACCCTTTTGGCGACGGCGTAATTACCCCAGCCACCGAACCGGCGCCCGAGCCCGCTAAAAAATCGAAGAAAAAGAAAGAGGAAACGTCTGTCAATCCTGATACTTCGACTGAGCCGGCCCCCGAGCCCACCAAAAAGTCGAAGAAAAAGAAGGAAGAAGCCCCTGCCGACTCTGAGATTTCGACTGAGCCGGCTCCCGAGCCCACCAAAAAGTCGAAGAAGAAGGCGAAGGACAACGACCCCTTCGCTGACAGCGAAACGCCGCCCGTAGCCCCGGCCCCGAAGCCCGCCGCACCGGTAACTGCGCCTGCCCCGCCCGTAGTTGCTCCGGTTGCAGACCCAACACCAGCCGCTCCAACTACGGCCCCGGCCGCCGCCCCGACGCCCGCCCCGGCTGCGGCTAGCCCCGCCCCAGCTACCACCACGCCGGCAGTAGCCAGCCCTGTCCCAACTACTACCACCACACCAGCTGCGGCTAGCCCCGCCCCGGTAACTACCACGCCGGCAGTAGCCAGCCCGGTTCCGGCCACCAGCAGCCCTGCGCCAACCGCTGTCCCGGTCCCGGCCAGCCCCACGCCGACCCCCGCTAGCCCGACAACCGAGCCGAAAGCTGCGGCCGACTCAACCACGGCGCCCGTTGCCGTCCCACCAGCCGCTACCCCGGCGGTGCCCGCCCCAGCCACCACCCCGGCGGTAGCTGCCCCAGCCGAGCCGGCGGCGCCCGCCCCGGCCACCACCCCGGCGGTAGCTGCCCCAGCCGAGCCGGTTGCACCCGCTCCAGCCCCCACGCCCGCACCCAAGGCGCCAGCCAAAGCCCAAGAAACCGAGCCCGACCCCAGCGCCGAGCCGGGCGTGGAAACCGACAAGAAGTCGAAGAAAAAAAAGAAGAAGACGGAAGCCGAAGACCCCTTCGGCGACTCGTAAAAAGCCGACCCGAAAACCAGCCGCCCCGGAGCCTCCCTCCGGGGCGGCTTACTTTTGCGCCATGCTACTTATCGCTTTGGCGCTGCTCGCGGCCTACTTGCTGGGCTCCATCCCAACGGCCCTGTGGGTGGGCCGCGCTTTTTTCAACCTGGCCGACATCCGCGAGCACGGCTCGGGCAACGCCGGGGCCACCAACACCTTTCGGGTGCTGGGCAAAAAGGCCGGCACGTTCGTGCTGCTGGTCGATGCCTTCAAGGGCTTTGCGGCAGCTTATTTTCTCCCCAATCTGCTGCTGAGCCAGGGTCTCATTCAGCCCGAAAGCCTGTTCTACTACCGGCTGGCGTGCGGCGTGCTGGCGGTGGTAGGGCACATTTACCCGGTGCTGGCTCAGTTTAGGGGCGGCAAGGGCGTGGCCACCATCCTGGGCATGATGCTGGCCATTGCGCCGGCTACGGTGGGGGTGGCGCTGCTGGTGTTTCTGCTGGTGCTGGGCACCACGCGCTACGTATCGCTGAGCAGCATGACGGCCGGCGTGGCCTTTGCCCTGCTGCAACTGCTGCCCGCCTTCCGGCCCGCCAATCCCCTGCAAATAGGGTTTGGCTTTGTGCTGGCCGCCATGCTCATCTATACCCACCGGGCCAACATTGGCCGCCTGCGCGCGGGCACCGAAAGCCGCGTGCCGCTGTGGGGTAAAAAGTAAGCTAGCTACTTGCGCTTGGTCGGGTTCAACTGGTAGTAGAGCTGCTCTAGGTTGGCCCCCTCATTCTTGATTTCGAGCGTCTGCCCAATCCGGGTTAGTAGTTGCAGACTAGCCGCGGCGCTGGCCCGCCGCGCCACCGGGCAGTTCAGAATCAGCGCCTGGTCGAAGCACAGCGACACCAGATACTGCTGCTGGCTGATTTGCCGGTTGGTGGCGGGCATGTCATACGTCCAGAGCATAAAAAGCCGGTTGCCCAGGTGCAGAAACCGCATCAGCTCATTGCGAATGGGCGCCTTCAACTCGTGCCGGATGTAGCTCGATTCGTGCTCTTTGTAAGCTACCAGTAGCTGTTTGGCGCGCTCGTCGCCCACCTGCTGCTGGGTCGACCCAATGGGCGCAGGCAGAATAACCGCCTGCACAACCTGGCCGTTGACGCGCATAAAGCCGGGCTTATCCAGCGGCTCTACCTTGGGGCTAACCACCCGAACGCTAAACGATTGCTGCTTGGTGGTGAATACCAGCAGGGCCCCATCTGGGGCAGGAAGCAGCGCCGCCTCAAACGTGCGCGTAGTGTCTTGCTGGGCAGCGGCGGGCCGGGGCGTGGCCCACCAGCCGGCGCAAAGCAGCGCCGCAGTCAGGTAGTTCATGGTCAGCGAGCGAATAAGGCCGCCAAAGCTAAGCGCTACTGCCAAACGGCAACTAGCGCCAGGCAATACCTTGCGCCGGATGCCAAGCCAACCCCAGCTACTGACCACGCGCCTGCTGCTGCGCGCCTTTGCCCTGCCCGACGTGCCGCCCCTGGTAGCTCTGGCCGGCAACTACGAGGTGGCCCGCAACACGCTCAACATCCCGCACCCCTACGCGGAAGAGGATGCCCGGCGCTGGGTGCAGCTAACCCAGGAAAACTTTGCCCAGCAAACCGGCTACGCCTTCGCCCTGGAGCTGCGGGCCACCGGCGAATTTATCGGCGGCATGGGCCTGACGGTGGTGCGGCGCTTCGACCGGGCCGAGGTAGGCTACTGGCTGGGCCAGCCCCACTGGGGGCAGGGCCTGGCCACTGAGGCCCTGGGCGCCGTGCTGCAATTTGGCTTCGAAGGCTTGAAGCTGAATAAAATCTACGCCACGCACATCCCCAGCAACCCGGCATCGGGGCGGGTAATGCTGAAAAACGGCATGGTGCAGGAAGGCTGGCTGGCCCAGCACACCAAGCGCGACGGCCACTACCACGACCTGCTTCAGTACCGCCTCACCCGCGCCGAGTACGCTGCGTGGGTAAGCCGCAGTTAGCACTCGCCAAGGCTTGCCAACCTGCCGAAAATGAAGGGTATAGCCTTGGTTGTCGAAATTTAATGAAATAAAACTCCAACACAGTTTGCATTTCCGAAAAAACCACTAGCTTGCGCCCCCTAAACCTTTCGGTAATTTATGGAGGCGCCCGCGTTGAAGTATCCCGTTATCCGCAACCAGGTAGCTGGCTGGCCCATCGACACCCCGGCCGCGGCGCTGCTCGATGTGTTCAGCCCGCTCAGCGGGGCGGTTATCTCCGCCATGCCCCTGAGTAGCCCCGCCGACCTCGATGCGGCGGTGCGAGCCGCGCAGGCAGCGTTTCCGGCCTGGGCGGCCACCCCGATTAAGGAGCGGGTGCAGATTTTTTACCGCTACAAAACCCTGCTTGAGCGCGACATGCAGGCCCTGGCTAGCCTGGTGCGCGAGGAAAACGGCAAGACCTTCGAGGAGGCCCGCGCCGAGGTCGAAAAAGCAGTCGAGCTCACCGAGTTTGCCTGCTCGCTGCCGCAGCTGGTGCAAGGTGAGTTTTTGGAAGTGAGCAAGGGCGTAGAGGCCCGCGCCGAGCGCAAGCCGCTCGGGGTAGTGGCTAGCATTGCGCCGTTCAACTTCCCCAACATGGTGCCGCACTGGACCATCCCGAACGCGCTAGTGCTCGGCAACTGCATGATTTTGAAGCCCTCGGAGAAAGTGCCGCTGAGCGCTGTCAAAATCGCCGAGCTGCTGAAGGAAGCCGGTCTGCCCGATGGCGTGCTCAACGTGGTGAACGGCGACAAAACCATTGTGGAAGCCATTTGTGACCACCCCGCCATTGCGGCCGTATCGTTCGTGGGTTCCACGCCCATCGCCAAGACGGTTTACATCCGCGCCACTTCCAACCTCAAGCGCTGCGTGGCGCTGGGCGGGGCCAAAAACCACCTCATCGTGCTGCCCGACGCGCACCCCGAAATGACGGCTAGCAACGTGGCCGCTAGCATGAGCGGCTGCGCGGGCCAGCGCTGCATGGCCGGCTCCACGATGGTGGGCGTGGGCGGCATCGACCATATTGTGAGCAAGCTGGTAGAGGAAGCCAAGAAGATTGTGCCTGGCCAGAACCTAGGGTCCGTCATCAGCCGCGAGGCCAAGGAGCGCATCGAGCGCCACATCACCGAGGCCGAGGCGGCCAGCGCCAAGGTGCTGCTCGATGGCCGCGGCGCCGTGGTGCCCGGCCATGAGGCCGGCTACTACGTGGGCCCCACGGTAGTCGATTACGTGACGCCCGACATGGCCATTGCCCAGGAGGAAGTCTTCGGCCCGGTGCTGGCCATCCTGCGCACCAAGAGCCTCGACGAGGCCCTGGCCATCGAAAATGCCAACCCCTACGGCAACGCCGCCGCCGTTTTCACGCAAAGCGGCAGCCACGCCCGCTACGTAATGGACCATGCCAGCGCTGGCATGATAGGCGTGAACATCGGCGTGCCCGTGCCCCGCGAGCCCTTCTCGTTCGGCGGCTGGAACGAGTCGAAGTTCGGCGCTTGCGACATCACCGGCAAAAGCTCTATCGAATTCTGGACCCAACTCAAAAAGACCACGACCAAGTGGAACCCCGAGTCGCGGGTGAACTGGATGAGCTAGCTCAGTTTAATTTCTTATTTACACTTGTTTAGGTGTTTTGCGCCCGGCTTTTTTAAAAGTCGTCAGGCTGGCTTTTTTTCTATTAATCATGCACCCGACCCTCGACCTCGACCAGCAGCAAATTCTGCACGACAACCTCGACCACACGTTGTTTTCGTGGTCGAAGCAGGCGGGCCTCAATCCCATCAGCGCCGAGCGGGCGGCGGGCGTGTACCTCTACGACCGTGACGGTAAGCGGTATATCGATTTCTCGTCGCAGCTCATGAATGTGAACATCGGCCACGGCGACCAGCGCGTGACCGAGGCCGTGGCTGCCCAAATGCGCGAGTTGAGCTACGTGTATCCCGGCATGATAACCAAGGCTAGGGGCGACCTCGGCCGGAAGCTAGCCGAGATTACGCCGGCCAACCTGACTAAGGCGTTTTTCACACTGGGGGGCGCCGAAGCCATCGAAAACGCCATCAAGCTGGCGCGCATCTATACCGGCCGGCACAAGATTGTGTCGCTCTACCAGTCGTTCCACGGGGCTAGCTACGGGGCGCTGAGCGTGGGCGGCGACCCCCGTAAGTTCGCCGTCGATAGCCAGGCCATGCCCGGCACAGTGCACGTCGAAAACCCTTATTTCTACCGCTGCCCGTGGTACAGCCGCACGCCCGAGGAGTGCGCCGGGCGCGCCGCCGACGCCCTGGAGCGCATCATTGGCTACGAAAACCCCGGCAGCGTGGCGGCCATTTTTCTGGAAGGTGAGTCGGGCACGAGCGGCTGCATAAAGTACCCGCCTGGCTACTGGCAGCGAGTGCGCGAAATCTGCGACAAGCACGGCATCCTGCTCGTGGCCGATGAAGTGATGTCGGGCTTCGGGCGCACCGGCAAGTGGTTCGGCTCCGACCACCACGGCGTGAAGGTCGATATCATGTGCATGGCCAAGGGCATTACGGCTGGCTACGTGCCGCTAGGCGCCGTAATGGTGGACGAGGATATCGCCAACTCGTTTGATAATAAGCCCTTACCGTTGGGCCTTACGTATTCGGCGCACCCCGTGAGCTGCGCCGCCGCCGTAGCCGTGCTCGATATTTATGAGCAAGACCACCTGCTCGAAAATACCGTGGAGATGGGCCATTACCTCGACGAGCGCGTTGCCGAAATGATAAAAGAGCACCCTAGTATTGGCGACTGGCGCAACACCGGCCTCTTCGGCTGCTTGGAGTTGGTGAAAAACCGCCAAACCAAGGAGCCCATGGCGCCCTGGAACGCCGCCCCCGACCAGATGGGCATCATGAACGAAGTAGCCGCCAAAATCAAGGAGTTGGGCATGTACACCTTCGTGCGCTGGAACTACATCTTCATCGCCCCACCGCTGTGCATCAACCGGCAGGAGTTGGATGAGGGGCTAGCTATCATCTCGGAGGCGCTCAAAATCGCGGACGCGGCTTGCCATTAGGCTGTTCGTTCAAAAAGGCCGTCATGCTGAGCTTGCCGAAGCATCTCGCATGGGGTAGTAATTAAATCGTTTAACGATGCGAGCGAGATGCTTCGGCAAGCTCAGCATGACGGCCTAGATTCCCTATGTCATCCATCCTGCTAAAAAACGGCCGCGTTATCACGGCTGATTCGGACGGTATTTGCGATATTCTGACGGAGGGCGAGGTCATCGTGGCCATCGGCCGCGGGCTGCCCGTGCCTGAGGGTGTGCAGGTTATCGACTGCACGGGCAAGCTCATCGTGCCCGGCGGCATCGACCCGCACGTGCACCTGGAAATGCCTTTTATGGGCACGTTCAGCAGCGATACCTACGAAACCGGCACCCGCGCCGCGCTGCACGGCGGCACCACCACCGTCATCGATTTTATCCTGCAAAAGCAGGGCAGCTCGCTACGCGCCGCGCTGGAAGAATGGCAGGGCCGGGCCACTGGCAACGCCGTGGGCGACTACTCCTTCCACATGGCTGTCACGGATTTTAACCCCAACACGCAGCTGGAAATCCCGGAAATGATTGCCGAAGGCATTACGTCCTTCAAGACTTTTATGGCCTACAAGGGCGCGCTCATGATTGACGACGCGCAGATGGTGGGCCTGATGCAAGAGGTGAAGAAGCACGGCGGCCTCGTGACCGCCCACGCCACCAATGGCGACATGATTGATACGCTCATTGCCCAGCACCGGGCGCAGGGCCAACTGTCGCCGCTCTACCACTACCTCTCGCAGCCCGAAGTGACGGAAGCCGAAGCCTCGGGCCGCTTCGCCGACATTGCCAACTACACCGGGGTGAATGCCTACATCGTGCACCTCACCTGCCAGGGTGCGCTCAACCAGGTGCGCCGCGCCACTGAGCGCAACCAGCGCGTGCTCGTCGAAACCTGCATTCAGTACCTGCTGCTCGATGCCTCGCTCTACGAGAACGAGGCTGAGGGCGCCAAGTGGGCGATGTCGCCGCCGCTACGCCAGAAAAAAGACCAGGCCACGCTGTGGGCCGGCATCAACCAAGGCTTGGTTAACGTGGTGGGTACCGACCACTGCCCCTTCATGTGGCAGCAGAAGCTAGCCGGCAAGGACGACTTCTCGAAAATTCCGAACGGCCACCCGGCCATTGAGCACCGCATGGAGCTGCTCTTCTCGGAGGGCGTGAGTAAGGGCAAAATCACGCCGCAAAAATTCGTGGAAATGACCTCGACCAACGCGGCCAAAATCTTCGGGATGTTTCCGCGCAAGGGCACCATCAGCATCGGCGCCGACGCGGATTTGGTCGTCATTGACCCCGAAAAAAAGCACACCATTTCGGCCGCTAGCCACCACATGAACGTCGATTACTCGGGCTATGAAGGCTGGGAAGTAACCGGCAAAATCGAAACCGTGTTGCTGCGCGGCCAGGTCGCCATCGCGGCGGGCGTGGCTAGGGTAGGGCCCGGCTACGGGCAGTTTATCAAGCGCGGCAAGACGGTATTTTAAGGGTCATTCAACTCCGTTTGTCATTGCGAGCGCAACGAAGTGAAGCGCGGCAATTGCTCCAGAACGACACCCGCCCGCCTCGCTCCGGCGCGATTACTTGGTTCCGCCGACCTTCGGTTCACAGGCTCGCAATGACGAACGAAAAAAGAAGCAACAGCAATTTCAACCACACTCAACCACCAAACCAGCATGGCGCGCATCATTAAATCCGGCCTCATCCAGATGAGTTTGCCGATGACCGAGGGCGAAGGCTCTATCGAGGAAATCAAGGAAGCGATGGTGCAAAAGCATATTCCGCTGATTGAGGAGGCCGGCCGCCAGGGCGTGCAGATTCTCTGCTTGCAGGAGATTTTCAACACCCCGTATTTCTGCCCCGGCCAAAACCAGTCGTGGTATGCCTCGGCTGAGGCGGTACCCGGCCCCACCACCGAGCGCATGGCCGAGTATGCCAGGAAGTATAAAATGGTGATGATAGTGCCCATATACGAGCGCGAGGCCGCCGGCTTCCTCTACAACACGGCCGCCGTGATTGACGCCGACGGCACCTACCTGGGCAAGTACCGCAAAAACCACATTCCGCACACCAATGGCTTTTGGGAGAAGTTCTTCTTCAAGCCCGGCAACCTGGGCTACCCGGTGTTCCAGACCATGTACGCCAAAGTGGGCGTCTACATCTGCTACGACCGCCACTTCCCCGACGGGGCCCGCGTGCTGGGCCTGAACGGGGCTGAAATTGTGTACAACCCTTCGGCCACGGTGGCTGGCCTCTCGCAGTACCTCTGGAAGCTGGAGCAGCCCGCCCACGCGGCGGCCAACGGCTATTTCATGGGCTGCATCAACCGGGTGGGAGAGGAGAAGCCCTGGAACCTGGGCCGCTTCTACGGCACCAGCTACTTTGTGGACCCGCGCGGCCAGATTATCAAGCAGGCCGACGAGTACAAGGACGAGCTGCTCATCGCTGAATTTGACCTCGACATGATAGACGAGGTGCGCGCCACCTGGCAGTTCTTCCGCGACCGCCGCCCCGAAACCTACGAGAAGCTGGTGGAGCTGTAAGTGGCCCAGCATCATGGCCACACCCATGCAGCCCGCCGGCCCCGCCACCCTGGCCAGAGCGCAAATTGTGAGCTACTACCGCAAGGCAACTCTCTGCTACCTGGCACCAGTTTGCTTGCTGTTTCTATATTTTCCAGCATTCCCGTTATCGCTTTTGCCCCTTAGCCTGGTGGGGCTCTACTTCAGCAGGCGGGGGCTGGTTCTGGCGCGCAGAAGTGGCGACCAGGAAAAGCTGGGAGTTGGCTACGCCAATCTGGTGCTAGGCGTCGTGCTGGCGGGGCTGGGTGGGCTGGTGCTAGCCCTTGCTTACCTATGGTTGAACTCCTAGCGAGGTGCGCTGGCGCGCCCGGCGCAAACGAAGGTTATCGCCGCTAGCTCAGGAATAAGTCTGAGTTATTTCTCTTATCCAAACGCAATGGCCGAATTTTCTACCCCCACTACCGCCCAGGAATTTGCCGGAAATTTCGCGCAGCTCAAGCCCACTATGAGCCGCACGGAGGCGCTGTACGAAAGCTCACGCTGCCTGTTTTGCTTTGATGCGCCGTGCATTCAGGCCTGCCCGTCGGGCATTGATATTCCGCAGTTTATCCGGCAAATAAACTCGGGCAATGTCACGGGTTCGGCCCGCACTATTTACGAAGCCAACTACTTCGGCAACGCCTGCGGCAAGGTGTGCCCCACCGAGGTGCTGTGCGAAGGCGCCTGCGTCTATAATTTGCAGGAAGTAAAGCCGATAGAAATCGGCCGGCTCCAAAGCTACGCCACCACGCAGGCCATTGCGGAAAATAAGAAGCTCTTCGGCCCCGGGCCCGCCAACGGCAAGCGCGTGGCCATTATCGGGGCCGGCCCGGCGGGCATCTCGGCCGCCTGCGAGTTGCGGGCGCTGGGGTACGAGGTCACGGTTTTTGAGGCCAAAGCCCAGCCCTCGGGCCTCACGGTGTACGGCGTGGCGCCCTACAAAATCACCAACGAGGAGGCCCTAGCCGAGATGGCCTACCTGCAAGGGCAGTTTGGCTACGAGGTGCGCTACCACGCGCCCATCACCGGCCGCGCCGACCTGGCTAGCCTCGAAGCCGAGTACGACGCCATTTTTCTAGGCATCGGGCTGGGCCGCACCAGCGCGCTGGGCCTGCCGGGCGAGGACAAAATCAACTGCGTGGGTGCGGTCGAGTTTATCGAAGAGTTGCGCCAGCGCCAACAGGCTATGCAAGTCGGCCGCACGGTAATCGTGCTGGGCGGCGGCAACACCGCGATGGATGCCGCCTCCGAAGCCGCCCGGCTAGGGGCCGACACCGTGCTGCTGGCCTACCGGCGCGGCAAAGACGAGATGGGCGCCTACCATTTCGAATACGACCTGGCCAAAGGCGTGGGCGTGAAAGGCTTGTTCAACGTGGCACCGCTCGAAATAATCGGCGATGACTACGTAGCCGGCGTGCGCTTCATCCGCACGGCCGTGGTCGATGGCCGCGTGCAGGAAGTGCCTGGCACCGAATTTACGCAGCCCTGCGATATGGTAATTAAGGCCACCGGCCAGGCCAAGCAAACCCATTTCCTCTACCACATCCCGGGCCTGGAATTGGATGGCCGGGGCCGCATCGTGGCCAACGCCGCCGGCCAAACCACCAACCCGCAGTACTTCACCTCGGGCGACGCCCGCAACGGCGGCGCCGAGGTGGTGAATGCTGCCGCCGAAGCCAAGGTGGCGGCCAGGGGCATTCACGCTTATTTGAGCAAGTAGCCACCTAAAAATCTGTAAAAGAACGTCATGCTGAGCTTGCCGAAGCATCTCACGTGGGTTACTAACATTCATCGTTCAACAACGCGAGCGAGATGCTTCGGCAGGCTCAGCATGACGTTCTACTAAAAGCAGCTATGCCCGACCTCTCCATCAACTTTGCCGGTATTACCTCGCCCAATCCCTTTTGGCTAGCCTCGGCGCCGCCCACCAACTCGGGCTACCAGGTGATGAAAGCCTTCGACGCCGGCTGGGGCGGCGCGGTCTGGAAAACGCTTGGCGTGCCCGTCATCAACGTGTCGAGCCGCTACGGCGGCGTCAATTACCGCGACAAGCGCCTGGTGGGCTTCAACAACATCGAGCTAATTTCGGACCGACCGCTGGCCGACAACCTACGCGAAATTTCGGAGGTCAAGAAGCGCTTTCCCGAGCACGCCGTCATTGCCTCGCTCATGGTGCAGAGCCGGCAGGAGTGGCACGACATCGTGCGCCAAAGCCAGGATGCGGGCGCCGACGGCTTCGAATTGAACTTTGGCTGCCCGCACGGCATGTGCGAGCGCGGCATGGGCTCGGCGGTGGGGCAGGAGCCCAAAATCCTGCAAATGATAGTGGAATGGGTGATGGAAGTGGCCCAGAAGCCCGTCATCGTGAAGCTGACGCCCAACATCTCCGACATTACGGAGCCCGCCCGGGCGGCCCGCCGCGCCGGGGCCGATGCCATCTCGCTGATAAACACCATCCAAAGCATCGTGGGTGTGGATGTAGACCGCTTCGCGCCCTACCCGATAGTGGATGGCCAGGGCACCAACGGCGGCTACTGCGGCCCGGCCGTGAAGCCCATTGCCCTCAACATGGTGAAGAACTGCGCCCAGCACCCCGAGGTGCGGCTGCCCATCTCGGGCATCGGGGGTATCGAAAACTGGCGCGATGCCGTGGAGCATATTCTACTGGGGGCCAGCTCGGTGCAGGTGTGCACGGCGGCCATGCACTTCGGCTTCGGCATCATCCGCGAGCTGGTGAGCGGGCTGGAGCAGTACATGGTGGAGAAGAATTTCAACACCATCTACGACTTCGTGGGCAAGGCCCTGCCCAACGTACGGCCCTGGGAAGACCTCAACATGCACTACCAGGTGAAGGCCCACATCAATGAGCAGAAATGCATTGGCTGCCAGCTCTGCTACACGGCCTGTGAGGACGGCGCGCACCAGGCCATCCGGCTGCAAGCCGGCACCCGCACGCCCGCCATCATCGAGGAAAACTGCGTGGGCTGCAACCTGTGCTCCTTGGTTTGCCCAGTGGATGAGTGCATTACGATGGAGCGCCGCGACGACAGCACCCAGCACCTCACCTGGAAGGAGCGCACCGCGGCGGGCACGGCCCCCACCGAGTTCAACGACGAAAAGGCCGGCGGCCGCCACCACTGGGTGCCCGAGCCCGCCGCCGCGCTGGGCAAGGAGCGCCACAAAACTCTGCCCGGCAAGGCGCGGGCGCTGGCTAGCGAGTAAGCACAGCCGCTTGCTGGGTGGCGCGTTTGTATTTTGGCTCCCGCACCCATGAAGCACACGCTACTCACCGCCATCCTCTGCGCTAGCCTGCCGCTGGCTGCCCTGGCCCAAACCACCACCCCGCCCGACGACGGCTACCCGCTGCGCGAGGTGCGGGAACTGACCTTTGCGCCGCTGCCGGCAGGCGGGCTGCTGCCCTACCGGCATGGTGAGTGGTGGGGCTACGCCGACACCACGGGGCGTGTCGTTATCACGCCGGGGCTGGTGCTGGGCACGCTGTTTCCGGCGGCCGGGCTGCTGCGGGTAAACCAGTTTTTGGCCGAAACTGAGGACGAGGCCCGCAAGATGCGCGAGCTTTACCGGAGCTTTCCCCCGCAGTTGTACGCTTATTACGAAACCCAGCCGCGGCCCCGCGCTTTTCTAAACGCCACGGGCGAGGTGCTGCGCGTAGCGGCCGATGAGGCGGCGGTGCTGCTGCCGGGGGGCCGGCTGCGGGCCGTGCGCCGGAGCGAGGTGCGGGCGGGGCAAACGGAACTGCTAGACGTAGCCCCGCTGGGGCAAGTCGAGAGGTTTGGCTACTCGCCCACGCCGGCCACGCCCTTCATCACCCGGCGGCTAGCGGCGCCCCGCGTCGAGCTGCGGCGGGCGGCCGAAGTGTTGGAATCCGCCACGGCCTTCGGCTTTTTGAAGCACGACGTAGCCCGCCTGGGCACTGCCCAAAACCTGAAAATCGAGTCGCTGGGGTCGGGGCGGTATGCCGTTGGTACCCAAACGCGGGAGTTTGAGCGCCGGGCCGCCGGGAACGCACACCACGGTGGGTGGCGCCGGGGCTGGGAACTCGAAACCGGGCTGGTGGCGCTGGTAAATCAGCACGGCCGGACGTTGACACCATTTGAGTACGACTACATCAAAAACTTTACGACCAACCGCCGCTGGGTTGTGGCTTCGCACCCTGCCGAAAGGGGGGATACGGCCGGCCACACGGGGCTGCTCGGCCGCCGGGGGCAGGAGGTGCTACCGTTTGTGCACGACATGGTTGACCCGCTGCCGGGCGGCGGCGCACTAACCAGGGACTGGCCCGGCGGCGACCAGCAATGGCCGAGCCGCTATGGCTTGCTCGATGCGCAGGGCCACTGGCGGCTGCGCCCCCAAACCAGCCTGACCCCGCCCGATAATGCGGGCTACCTGCGCCATCACCGCACCCTGGCCCCCGGCGACACGGTGGTAGAGTTTCTGACCGCCCGCGGCCAGCCAGCATTTCGGACGCAGCCGGTGCTGCGGCAGGCCACGGGCTTCGAGCGGGGCCGGGCCTGGGTGCGCACCGACCTCGGCCCCGGCCTGCTGGATGCGCGGGGGCGCTGGGTGGTGCCCCCCGGCCGCTACGAGCAGATTTTGAGCATGGTCGAGACCGATAGCTACGGGCTGCGGTACAAGGGTCAGACGTGGGACCGGCCGGCCGCCCTTGATTTGGTAATGGCCAGTGCGTTTGAGGCAATAAGTGAGCGCTGCGTGCCGCCCCCCGGCACCCCACCCGATACTACCTACCTGATGGTGCGGCAAGGCGGGCTATTCGGGCTGATTCGGCGGGCCACCGGCGCGGTGGTGGTGCCGTGCCAGTACGAGGCAATCACCTGCTGGTCGGGCCAGTACGGCACCGGCCGCCGCAACGGGCAAGACTACGTGCTCACCGCCCGCACCGGGGGCGAACTGCTGCCCGGCCAATACCGGGGCGAGTGGTACCGCTTTCCCGGCACTGGCCGGCTACTGCAAGTGTACCGCGACCAGCAGCCCGGCCGCTGGTATAAGCAGTGGCTGGTGGCCGATACCAGCGGCCATGCCCTAACCCCGGAGTTTACACGAATGGGCTACTACAACTGCCTGACCCCCGAAGACTGGGCCGCCGTGCTGGCCTCACCCGAACTACCCTCCGTCGCTGCTGCCCCTGCCGCCGCCGACAGTACCAATTTCCCCCTGCTACCGCGCCCGGCAACTATCAGCTACTCCGGTTTGATGCCCTGGTTTCACTCGGGCCAGGATGACAGGCGCATCCCCCTAGCCCCGAGTGGAGCTTACCGCCGCACCTTGCCCGGCGGCGGCGCACAACTCCTCGTTTACCGCAACGGCCGCCTGCGCGACCTGACCGGCCATACCTATTATAATTTGGGGTTGCTGGCCGGCGGCTGGCACCACGGTCACTCCGCTGGGCGCCCGGAACTGCTCATTTCGCCCACCGGCCAGGAATATGCCCCGCCGCCGGGCCTGCGCTGGAACACCTATTACCACGGCATTGGCCGGGTGGTGCCCTTTGCCAACGGCACGGCTGCCGCTATCGACGGCCCAAGCCTCCAGCCCCTGCTGGGCGACGAAGACGAAGAGGGTGGCCTAGTAACGCGCGGCGGTACGCTGCTGTGGGACACCGGCCGGCGGCGAAAGCGGCGCTAACATGGGTGGCTGGCTGCCGGGCCTGCCCTAGCCCTAGCCGCGCAGGCTTCAGCCCGCTTCCCCACCATTGCCTATCCTGGGGCCCGGACCCGCCGCGCTGGGTGTGGACCAAGGCCGTCCGCGCCGGTCAAACTCAGCTGCGCGACGCAAGTTGCGCCGGGCTTATGCTTAGCGGCCTACTTTTGCCCTACCGTTTATTCTTTTCCTCTTATGCCAGCACCTGCCTACCTTTCTCAGCACCAGCATCGCTTTCTTGAAGAGCTTATCGACTGGCTGCGTATTCCCTCCGTTTCGGCCGACCCCAAGTTTCACGACGACGTGCTGCGCGCCGCCGACTACCTGAAAGTCAAGCTGGAAGAAGCCGGCGCCACCAGCGTCGAAATCTGCCCCACGGCCGGCAACCCCATCGTGTACGGCGAGTACGTGGCTGGCCCCGGTCGCCCCACGGTACTCGTGTACGGCCACTACGACGTGCAGCCCGCCGACCCCTACGAGCTGTGGACCTCGCCGCCGTTCGAGCCGGTTATCAAAGACGAGAAAATTTATGCCCGCGGCGCCTGCGACGACAAAGGCCAAGTGTACATGCACGTGAAAGCCCTCGAAATGATGCTGCGTGACGGCGGCGCGGGGGTGCCCTGCAACATCAAGTTTATGTTCGAAGGCGAGGAGGAAATTGGCTCCAACAACCTCGAAATCTTCGTGCGGGCCAACAAGGAGAAGCTGCACGCCGACGTCATCCTCATCTCCGACACCGGCATCCTAGCCAACGACGTGCCCAGCATCGAGGTGGGCCTGCGCGGCCTCAGCTACCACGAGGTAACCGTGACCGGCCCCAACCGCGACCTGCACTCGGGCCTCTACGGCGGCGCCGTGCAAAACCCCATCAACGCCCTGTGCGCGATGATTGCCAGCCTGCACGACGAGAACGGCCACATCACGATTCCCGGCTTCTACGACAACGTGGACGAACTGAGCGCCGACGAGCGTGCCGAAATGGCCAAGGCGCCGTTTTCGGAAGAAGAATTTAAAAAGAGCATCGGCCTGCCCGACTCGTACGGCGAAAAGGGCTACTCCAGCATGGAGCGCACCAGCATCCGGCCCACGCTCGACGTGAACGGCATCTGGGGCGGCTACATCGGCGAGGGCGCCAAAACGGTTATCGCCTCGCAGGCCCACGCCAAAATCTCGATGCGCCTGGTGCCGCACCAGACCTCAGCCGAAATCACGGCGCTGTTTCAGCAGCACTTCAGCAGCATCGCGCCGGCCGGCGTTACGGTGGAGGTGCGCCCGCACCACGGCGGCGAGCCCGTGGTGACGCCCACCAACTCGGTGGCCTACAAAGCCGCCGCCGATGCCATGCAAACTACTTTTGGCAAGCGCCCGGTGCCCACCCGCGGCGGCGGCTCCATTCCCATCGTGGCCATGTTCAAAACCGAACTCGGCCTCGACTCGGTGCTGCTCGGCTTCGGGCTCGACAGCGACGCCATCCACTCGCCCAACGAGCACTTTGGCGTCTTCAACTTCCTCAAGGGCATCGAAACCATCCCGGAATTCTACCGCGAGTACGCGGCAGCCAGCTAGCCCCGCCCCGGCGTTGCCCCGCGCTGGCTTTGGGCGCTGAAATGCCTTGGCCAGCGAGTAGCGTGCAGCAAAAAGCCCAGCTTCCACCAGGAAGCTGGGCTTTTTAGTAGGCCGAAGCTAGCGGCCGCTAGTTAAACGAATAAGTAGCGTATAGCTGCAAGGCGCTGTTGCGCACCCGGTTTTGGCGCACCGTGTTGCCGCTGGTCACCGGCTCGGGGAAATTGGTAAATGCCCCGTTGTAGCGCAGGCCCAGGCCCAGGCCGTGCTTGAGCTGGTAGCCCAGGCCCGCTACGTAGCCAAAATCAACCGTTTTGTAGCTATCAATGTCGGCCGAGATATTGCCGGTCTGGCGCTGCGCCGCTACCAGGAAGCCCACCTGCGGGCCAGCCTCCAGAAAGAAGCCATCGGTGTTGACGTGAAAAACCAGCGGCACATCCACGTAGTGCAGCCGAAATTTCTCCTCAACGTCCCGGGTTTTGGCACCTTTCTGTGAATACAGCAGCTCGGGCTGAAACGCGAAAAGCTTGGAGAACCCAATGTTGGCAAACACGCCCGCCTGAAAGCCAAAGCGGTTGTCGTAGGGGTGGCCCGTGATATCCTGGGCATCGGCCCCCACAAACTCGGTAAGCGCCGCGCCGGCTTTGATACCCAGCGATACGTTACCGCCGCGCCCCCGGTACTGCGCCTGGGCCGCCGAGCTGGCACCCAGCCCCAGGGCTAGCAGGAGAAGGATTTTCTTCATAAACTGACAAAGACTAACTAATTGAGCCGGCAAAGCTAGCCTCCGGTGCAAATCCGGCAGCCACAAAAAAGCCGGCCCCTGCGAAAGGACCGGCCTTAAGTCGCAGCAGGCAAATGACTTATTCGCTGCCGAACATATACGTCAGATACAGTTGAAAGGCACTGTTTCGCAGCGCATAATTGCCACTCGCCATATCTTTTGAAATATTACCGACCCCCCCGTTGTAACGTAGGCCAATGCCCGGGCCATTGGCCAACTGATATCCCAAGCCTGCCACGTAGCCAAAAGCTACGGTGCTGAAGCGCGACTTATTATCGTCAACGCTAATATAGTAGCCCGTTGTGTTTGACCCAAGAATGATAGGGCCATTGGCTGCTGCTAAAAAGCCGACCTGCGGTCCCACCTCAAAAAAAAGCCCGTCAGCATCGATGTGGGCAAGCACGGGCACGTCGATGTAATGTAGCGTTTGCTTGTTGCCGGAAGAAGAGTATTTAGCCCCTTTCATAGCGTAAAGCAGTTCAGGCTGAATAGATATGGCATCGTTAATGGCAAAATTGCCAAAAATACCCCCGTTGAAGCCGAGCTTAAAATCATTGCTGCCAACTCCATTACCGGTAAAATTGGTAAGTGAAGCCCCGACCTTGAGCCCAAAACGGGCATTTTGCGCCTGGGCAGCGCCGGCTATGCCCAGGGCGAGGGCTATCGCGAGGAAAATTCTCTTCATAGGAAAAACAGTAAAAGATGAATAAAGGATGATTTGTGAAGCAAAGCTAAGCACCTTAAATGGCCGGTCCGGAGTATGTTCCTGAATGAATAGAAATGAAAAAGCCAGTCTCTTGGTAGAGACTGGCTTTTCACTAATTGGGTCTTGGCTAAACTCTAGCTCTTGCCACCGAACAGGTAATGTACCTGGAATTGGAAAGCGCCATTGTGGAAGTTGTTGGTGCCACGCAGGGGAGCACTACCCGCGCCGAAACCGTCCTTGTAGACGTTCGAGAAATCACCAGTGTAACGGGCTTCGAGGCCGAGGCCGCTGGTGATTTGGTAGCCTATGCCACCTACGTAGCCAATGCCAACCGGCACGAGAGCGTCGCGGCCCCGGCTCACGTTAGTTTCATCGGGGCTACCAGCGCCGGAACCCTGGTTACGGAAAAACTCTCGAGCGCCTACTGCGAAGCTAGCCTGCGGGCCGAAATTGAAGAAGAAGCCTTTGCCGTCTTCCCCGGTGTTGACTTTGAACAGCACCGGTACGTCGATGTACGAGAGTGTAGAGCGGTACTGCCGCCCGTTATTCGGATTGCTGGTATTCACGTACTGGGCGTTGTCGATAAACGCGCCTTTCTGCGAGTACAGACCTTCAATTTGAATCGAGGTGTTGTCGGTCATGCCGAAGTTAACGAGCACACCGGCTGCGAAGCCAGGCTTGAAGCCCGTGCTGGTGCCGATGTCGCCGCCGCCCGTGTACGAGCTCAGGTTGAAGCCACCTTTAACACCATATTTAACGCCGGTCTGGGCGTTGGCAGCACCAGCGAAGCCGGCGAGAAGACCTAGGGAAAGAAGTACTTTTTTCATGGCTGAAAAATGGTTAATGGGCCCGGACCGGGGTTTAGAATAGAATAATTTAAGTAGGTTAGGTGACCGGGAATGCGCCTTATACTTGCCGGTTGGGGGCGGGGGTTACATTCTGACTGAATTTTGATTTTTTTTTAATCTGGCTGGGCGGCCCTTAGCCTGGGGTGTAGTTTTGAGATAAGTTTGCTTATTTCGACATGTTTTGGTTCGGCCAGAAAGCACAGCGTATTAACTACTATCTACTTAGCAGCCTGCTACTAGCTAATGGGCTGCAGGCGCGGCTAGCCGCGGCCCAGGTGTTGATGGCGCCCGATTCTTTTAAAGTGGCCGCGCCGCCGGGGCCATTTATTTTTGGCGCTTATGCCCAAGGCGGCATCATCATCAACCACACGGCGCCCGTCAGCCACCTGGTAGCCTCGCACCCCACGGGCTTCGAGCTGAACGTGCAGCGTCAAACTACCGGCGCCGCGCCCTGGCACGGCTGGTACAAATACCCCAAGGTGGGCCTGGCCCTGGTTTATTACGACTACCATAACCCCATTCTGGGTCAGAGCTATGCCGCCTCGGTATACTTGAGCAAGCCCATCCACCGCACGGCACGCCACGACCTGAGTTTCCGGCTGGGCACGGGGCTGGCCTATTTTCCGCAGCACTACGACCTGTATACCAACCGCAAGAACACGTTTGTGAGCTCGGCCCTGAACGCCACGCTGCAAATGCGGCTCGAATACGACGTGGCCCTCACCGACCACCTGGGCCTGCTGCTGGCCCTGGCCCTCAATCACTACTCCAACGGCGGCACGGCCAAGCCCAACTTCGGCATCAACCTGCCTACGCTGCAAGTGGGCGTCAACTACCACCAGTGGCGGCTGGGCCCGGCCAGCGGCGCCCCCGAGCCGACGCCCGCCGATGTGGGGCATAACTTCGTGAATATCAGCACCAGCCTGGGCTACAAGCAGCGCAGTGGTGGCGACCCCACGCACTACCTCGTCAATTCGGCCACGGTGGCCGTGGGGCGGCGCGTCAACCGCAAAAGCAACCTGCTGGTGGGCGTGGAGGGCTTCTACGACCGCTCGCTGCTGGCTGCCCTGCGCGACACGGCCCGTAGCCAGGAGCACCTGCCCGATACCAAAAAAGCCAGCGCATTTGTGGGCCACGAGCTGCTGTTCGGGCGGCTGGCCCTGGTCACGCACCTCGGGCTGTACTTCTACAATCCCTACCAGTCGAACCCCATTTACTACGAGCGCATCGGGTTGAAATACCAGGCCACCAACCTGCTCTTCGGCGCCATCGACCTGAAAGTGCACCGCGCCACAGCCGACGTTATCGAGTTTAAGGTAGGCGTGAAGCTGTAGTGGCCCACGCCTGGGCAGGCTTTTAGGCTGCTTCGGCTGGCCGGGCCGGCGCTTGGGGCACCGCCGTAGTGCCGGGGGCCGGGCGGCCGTGCACCTTTGAGCCGTGGGCCGGCGCTGATTTCCTGGCGGCCCGCTAGCCTATGCTTGCAGTTTTCTTGCGCGCCTTGCTTTACCTGCACATTGCGGCGGGGTTCACTGGTTTTGTAGTAGCGCCGGTGGCCCTGGCTGTGCGCAAGGGTGGCGAAGCACACCGCTGCTGGGGACGAGTATTTTTCTGGGCGATGGTAGTAGCCGGGCTCACTTCGCTGTTGCTGGCCGGGCTCAAGCTCGCCTTCGTGCCGCTGACGGATGCCAGCGCCAGTGGCCTCAAGTTTCTGCTGCTGACGGGCTTGTTCACGCTTTACTTGGCGGGCTTTGGCTACCGGGCGCTCTACCTCAAAAAACTGGGCCAGGGCCAGCGGCCGGCCTATTTCGACTGGCTGATGGTGGGCGTGGGCCTGCCGGTATTTGGCTTTTTCGTGTTTTGGGGGGTGCGGCACCAAGCCGTGCCAGCCATCGTATTCGGCGGCATTGGGCTGCTGACGGCCGCCCGCCAGCTGCGGAGCTACCTGCGCAGCGCCCCGCCCGCGCCGGCGCAGTGGCTGCGCAACCACATTTCGGGCTTTATGGGGGCCTACATCGCGGCGGTATCGGCCTTTTCGGCTACCAGCCTGCACTTCATTCCCTGGCCCTGGAATTTTTTGTGGCCCACGCTGCTCGGCGTGCCCTACCTGCTGTGGGCGCAGCGCCGCTACGTAGGTGCCGGGGCTGGCCCGGCTGCCTCACCAGCCCTCGGCAGCGCGGGCTAGCCCTTCGTCAGCGCCCGGTTGATGCGGCTCACCAGCGCCGGGCCCTCGTATACAAAGCCCGTGTAGAGCTGTATCAGGCTGGCGCCGGCCGCCAGCTTTTCCAGCGCATCCTCGGCCGAGTGGATGCCGCCCGCCCCAATAATGGGCAGCCCGCCCTGGCTACGGCGGTGCAGGTAGGCAATGACCTCGGTGGCCCGCGCCCGCAGCGGCCGCCCGCTAAGGCCGCCCGCCCCAACGGCCGCCACGGTGGCCGCCGGCGTGGCCAGCCCCCCGCGCTCAATGGTAGTGTTGGTGGCCACCAGCCCGCTAAGCTGGGTTTCGCGGGCTATTTCCAGAATGTCGTCGAGCTGCGAGTCGGTGAGGTCGGGGGCGATTTTGAGCAGCAGCGGGCGCGGGGCAGGGCGGGCCAGGTTGCGCGCCTGCACTTGCTGCAAGAGGTTGATAAGTGGCTTCTTATCCTGCAATTCGCGCAGGCCCGGCGTGTTGGGCGAGCTCACGTTCACCACAAAATAATCGACCTGCTCGGCCAGGGCCTCGAAGGCGGCCACGTAGTCGTCGGCCGCGCGCTCGTTGGGCGTGTCCTTGTTCTTACCGATGTTGCCGCCGATGAGGAGCTGCCGGTTCTGGCGCCGAGCCAGCCGCGCCGCCACGGCCGCCGCCCCGTCGTTGTTGAAACCCATGCGGTTAATCAGCGCCTCATCCTGCGGCAGCCGAAACAGGCGCGGTTGGGGGTTGCCGGGTTGCGGCCGGGGCGTCACGGTCCCGATTTCCACGAAGCCAAAGCCCATCGTGGCCAGTTCGTCGGTAAGCACGGCGTTCTTGTCCAGGCCCGCCGCGAGCCCCACGGCGTTGGCAAACTTCAGCCCGAACACCTCGCGCGCCAGGCTAGGGTGCTGGTAGTTGTAGAGGCCGCGCAGCAGTGCTCCCGCACCTGGTAAGCGGCTGGCCCGCTTGAGGTTATCGAACGTGAAATGATGAGCCCGCTCGGCATCGAGCTTAAACAGCAGGGGCTTGACAAATTGCTTATACATGGGCATCGGGGCCAAATCGCTGGTCGAGGTCGGCAAATAAATCCTCCAGCGTAGGCAACAGGCTCGGAAGTAAGTTAGTAGCAATGTTCCAGACCTGCACGTAATCGGTACGGAAGTATTCGTGGGCTAGCAGATTACGAAAGCTCTTTATCTGCTTCCAGTTCACGGAAGGCCATAGCGCCTGGGTGTCTGTCGAAACGTGAGAACTGGACTCGCCCAAAATTTCGAACTGCCGCTCAATGGCCGATTGTAGTAGCTCATCGGTCAGAAAATCCTGGAAGTTCCGCCCCTGCGTGAAAGAAGCAATTAGCCGGGCTGCTTTCAGCATGTGCCGCGCGCGGTCAGGATCACGCAGCCTGTTGGGTTTGGGGCTCATAAATGGTCGTGAGGTCTTTCTTGATGTAGCGGAAAATGTAGTCCGATACGGCGCTGCCTAAATCTACCTTAATACCAAGCCGAGCCGCTAGGTCGTCGGCATAATCAAAATATTCCCAGCCTACTGGTCTTGCCATCTCCACCAGCAAATCCAAATCAGACTCAGCTGTGGCCTCGCCGCGGGCGTACGAGCCGAATACCTGCACGCGCCGCACCGGCTTGTCGGCGAAGTAATCGGCCACTACCTGGCGGATAAAATCGAGGGAAAGCGGGAGCGATTCCATGCCACAAAGTACGGCCGCGGGCGGGCAACAAACCTACCCCGCCCAGCCCTCGCGGTCGAGCGAGCGGTACTGAATGGCCTCGGCCAAGTGCTGAATCTGAATTTCGTCGGTGCCCGCTAGGTCGGCGATGGTGCGGGCCACTTTCAGAATGCGGTCGTAGGCGCGGGCACTGAGGCCGAGGCGCTCCATCGCGGTTTTGAGCAGCTCGCGGCCGGCCGGGCTAATCTGGCAAATATCCTTCACCATCTGCGAGGGCATCATGGCGTTGGAATGCACCTCGGGCTGCTGGGCAAAGCGTTGGCTCTGAACTTCGCGAGCCTTTTCTACGCGCTGCTGAATGTCGGCGCTGGTTTCGGCCTTGCGCGTTTCCGTCATCTGGTCGAAGGTGACAGGCGTCACCTCCACGTGCAGGTCGATGCGGTCGAGCAGCGGGCCCGATACCTTGTTGAGGTACTTCTGCACCACGCCGGGGCCGCACACGCACTCCTTGTCGGGGTGGTTGTAATAGCCACACGGGCAAGGATTCATGCTGGCGATGAGCATAAAATTGGCCGGAAAATCAATGCTTACCTTGGCCCGCGAAATGGTCACGCGGCGCTCCTCCAGCGGCTGGCGCATCACCTCCAGCACGGTGCGCTTGAACTCGGGTAGCTCGTCCAGAAACAGCACGCCGTGGTGCGAGAGTGAAATCTCGCCCGGCTGCGGGTTGCCGCCGCCGCCCACTAGTGCCACATCCGAGATAGTGTGGTGCGGCGCCCGAAACGGCCGCTGGCTCAGCAGCCCCTGGCCGGTGCCCAGCTTGCCCGCCACCGAGTGAATCTTGGTGGTTTCGAGGGCCTCCTGCATGTTCAGGGGGGGCAAAATGGTGGGCAGGCGCTTGGCTAGCATGGTTTTGCCGGCGCCGGGTGGCCCTATCATAATCACGTTGTGGCCGCCGGCCGCGGCAATCTCCAGCGCCCGCTTGATGTTTTCCTGGCCCTGCACGTCGGCAAAGTCGGCGGCGTACTGGTTGGCGGTGTGCTGGAAGATGTCGCGGGTGTCAACGCGCACGGGCTCAATGACTTCGCGGCCCTCAAAGAAGTCGATGGCCTGCTGCATTGTCTCCACCGGAATCACGTTGAGGTTGTTGACGATGGCCGCTTCCTGGGCGTTTTCCTTGGGCAGAATAATGCCTTTAAAACCTTCTTTACGAGCCTGAATGGCAATCGGCAGCACGCCCTTGATGGGCCGCACCGCGCCATCGAGGGCCAGTTCGCCCATAATGATGTAGTCGCCGAGCGCCTCGGTCGTCAGCTGCTGCGAGGCGTGCAAAATGCCCAGCGCGATGGGCAAATCGTAGGCCGCACCTTCCTTGCGAATGTCGGCAGGCGCCATATTCACCACCACCTTGGTGCGCGGCATCCGGTAGCCGCGCAGCTTCAGGGCCGACTCGATGCGCTGCTGGCTTTCCTTGATGGCACTGTCGGCTAGCCCCACCACGTAAAACAGCGTACCTGCCGTCACAACTACTTCAATGGTAATGGTATACGCATTGACGCCCTGGACGGCCGAGCCGAAAGTCTTAGTTAGCATTTGCTGTTGTATAACAATTTTGCTTACAAAGAAAGGGCGTATTCAGGTAAGTACAAGGTAAAATAAAACCGTCGTGCTCATCTGGCGTCCGCTTGCGGAAGTCAGATGAGCACGACGGTTTTGTTGATAAGAAAACTAGCTCAATACCAGCTTCTCAATCAGCATAATAAGGATGTGAATGACCTTGATGTGCACCTCCTGAATGCGGTCGGCAAAGCCGAAGTGCGGCACCCGAATTTCGACGTCGCTGAGGCTGGCCAACTGGCCGCCGTCTTTGCCGGTAAGACTCACCACCTTCATCCCGGCGGCCCGGGCGGCCTCGGCGGCGCGCAGGATGTTGGGCGAATTGCCGCTGGTGCTGATGGCCAGCAGCACATCGCCAGGCCGGCCCAGCGCCTCTACGAAGCGGCTGAACACGAACTCGAAACCGAAATCGTTAGCCACGCAGGTCATGTGCGAGGCCTCGGTGAGGGCGATGGCGGCCAGGGCGCGGCGGTCTTGCCGGTAGCGGCCGCTAAGCTCCTCGGCAAAGTGCTGGGCATCGCAGAGGCTGCCGCCGTTGCCGCAGGTGAGGGCCTTGCCGCCGCCGCGCAGGCTAGTGGCAAACAGTTCGGCGGCCTGGGCGATGCGGTCGAGGTTGGCCGGGTCGGCCAGAAACTGGTCGAGCACAGAGCGGGCTTCGGTGAGCTCGGCGCGAATAAGGTCGGGGAGGTGCAAGCAGAAAAACTAGTAGGTGGGAGGGATAGTAGGGGGCGTGTTGTAGGTAGGCGGGTAGGCCGTGGCGCCCGGCGCCGCCGGAATACCGGGCGCCGTAGAGTGGATGGTAGGGGCGGCCGCCAGGGCTTTCTGCGTATCGAAAAGCTGCGCCTTCAACTCATTTATTTTCTGCTCCTGCTTGGAAGCGCTGCGGCGAAGCAGGCTGCTATCTAGGTTCTCAGTGAGTAGCAACAGCCCCATAATAGCCACGCTAGCCCAGGTGAAGCCCAGCAGCATGTTAATTTCCATGGGCAGGCTATACGCGCTAAAGATGCCCACTGTGGAGGTGCGTACAAACGGGAAAAAGAGGATAAGCAGCGCCAGCAGCAAATAAAGCAGCGCCAGCACGGTAACGATGCGTTTTAGAAAAAGCATGGTGGGAGGGCAAAAAAGGTAAAACGCGAAAATTACGCAAAGCCACGCGGCCCGCTAGCCTCCTTACGTTCAGACCAACGCCGCGTTGGTTTGCAACTGGCTCAGGCGCTGGTAGAGGCCACCTTCACGGGCCAATAGCGCATCGTGAGTGCCGCGCTCCACAATGCGGCCGTGCTGGAGCACGATAATCTCGTCGGCGTGGCGCACCGTGCTGAGGCGGTGCGCAATAACGAGCGAGGTGCGCGAGGCCATGAGGCGCGTGAGGGCTTCCTGCACCAATTTTTCGCTCTCGGTATCAAGGGCCGAGGTGGCCTCATCCAGAATAAGAATAGGCGGGTTGCGCAGCACGGCCCGCGCAATGCTCAGGCGCTGGCGCTGCCCACCGCTCAGGCGCGAGCCCCGGTCGCCGATGGTGGTCTGGTAGCCCTCGGGGCTCGCCATGATAAAGTCGTGGGCATTGGCCGTTTTGGCGGCGGCAATTACCTCTTCCTCAGTGGCTTCGGTGTTAAATTTGATGTTGTTGTAAATCGTGTCGTTGAAGAGAATACTTTCCTGCGTCACGATGCCCATCTGGGCGCGCACCGAGTGCAGGGTGCAGGTGCGCACGTCGTGCCCATCGATGAGCACCTGGCCGGCGCTGGGGTCGTAGAAGCGCGGCAGCAGGTCGGCGATGGTGCTTTTGCCGCCGCCGCTGGGGCCGACGAGGGCCACGGTCTGGCCCTTTTTCACGGTGAGGTTAAGGTCGAAGAGCACCGGCACGTCGCCGTAGTGGAAGCTTACGTCGCGCAGCTCCACCTGCTCGTGGAAGGCGGGCAGCTCGATGGCATCGGGCCGGTCCTGGATGGCGGGCGGCGTGTCAATAACGGCCAGCACCCGTGCGCCCGCCACCAGCCCGCGCTGAATGTTGCTGAAGGCGCCCGACAGGTTTTTGGCCGGCGTCAGAATCTGCGAAAAGAGGATGATGTAGCCGATAAAATCGGAAGCCGTCAATTCGGCCTGCCCGCTGAGCACCAGCGAGCCGCCGTAGTACAGCAGCCCGGCCACTACGCTCACGCCCGCAAACTCGGAGAACGGCGAGGCCAGGTCGCGGGTGTTGTCAATCTGCTGGGTGGTGCGGGCGTATAAGTCGTTTTGGGTCTGAAACTTAGCGAATACGTATTGGCGGGCGTTGAAGGCCTTCACCACGCGCATCCCGCCCAATACCTCGTCAAATACCGAAAGCATAGCGCCCAGCGTTTGCTGGCTCGTGACGGCGTGCCGCCGCAGCCGCTTGGATACGCTGGCAATAATGCCCCCCGAAATGGGCAGCAGCACCAGGCTGAAAAGCGTGAGCCTGGGTGATATTTTGACCAGCAGCGCGAACAGCAGGATGATGTTGAGCGGCTCCTTGAACACGGCCGTTAGCGTGTTCACCACCGAAATCTCGACTTCCTGCACGTCGTTGGTGAGGCGCGAGATGAGGTCGCCCTTGCGCTCGTTGCTGAAGTAGCCCAGCTCCAGCTCCGTGATGCGCCCGAAGAGCGTGCCCCGCACGTTGCGCACCACCCGGGCCCGCACGCCAGCCAGCAGCTTGCCACCCAGGTAGCGAAACAGGTTGCTTAAAAAAACCGAGCACACCACCAGGCCGCACACGAAGGACAGCGTGCCCAGCTTGCCGTGCGTCAGCAGCATTTGCCGGAAGTAGAAATCAAACACCAGCTTCACGTAGTCGAGCGACAGGGCGAAGGCCGGCAGGGTGGCCGGGGCGGCGGCCGTGTGCTGCTGCGTGGTGCTAAACAGCACGTTGAGTAGCGGAATAATCAGCGTGAAATTGGCGATGCCAAACACGATGCCCAGCGTGGCATACAGCGCATACAGCGGCACAAAGCTGGCGTAGGGCCGCGAAAAGCTGAGCAGGCGGAGGTAAGTCTTCAAGACCGCAGATTTAACGGATTTAACGGATTTCGCAGATACGCCTGCTGCGCAGGCTGGCTAGGCGAGTGGGGCGAGGCGGCGCTAGGCTAGGCTGGCTAGGCAGCTACTGCAAAAGCACGAATTCAACCGGTCGAGTAGTCAGCCTGCGCAGCAGGCGTATCTGCGAAATCCGTTAAATCCGTTAAATCTGCGGTCTAGAATTCGTGTAGGCGCTGGGCGATGTTCCAGCGCAGGGCTAGCGAGGCGTAGACCTCGGTGCCCGACACGGCGCCGTAGTAAGTAGGCTGGGTGAGGCTAGAGTGGCGGGCGATGAGCGTGGCATCCACAAACAGGTTGAGCCGGGGCTGGTAGGTGGCCGTAAAGTCGAAGTGTACCAAGCGGTTTTTGTCGCCCTGGCCAGTGCGCATACCGTGGTCAGCATCAATGCCATTGCCGGCTATCCGAGTGTTGTAGGAAAGCAGTACGTTGCTGCCATAGTTGTTGAAGGCCGTGCGCGTAGTGGCCAGCGAGTCAACTCCCTGCACCGTGTAAAACAGCTTGGCTACCAGGTTCAGGCGCGGCAGCGGCTGGTAGCTGAGCACGCCGAGCAGCTCGGTGAGGTTAGCGCCCATGGGGTGGGCCAGCGGCTGCTGGTAGTGCTGGTAGTTGGTGTACTCGTTTTCGTGCTGGTAGGTGAAGGGCCGGATGTAGTTGAGTTCCAGCTGCAAATCGAGGTTGGGCACGCCGGCCACGTCGAGGTACTTGCCGCCCAGTTGAACGGCCTGCTTATTGGCCCACCATCCCTTGCCGGCCGTTATCTCGCTCAGCTTAAACTCATCGAGCACCAACTGGCCGTAGAGTTGAGCGCGGTGCTTGACGTTCCACTTAAAGTCGAGGCCCAGCAGGGCGTTGTCGGTCGAACCCACGTTTTGCTCAATGGCGCGGTAGAAAATAATCGGGTTCAGGTATTGCAGTTCCAGCCCACGGCCGCGCCCGCCCGACACTTCCGACTCGAACACGCCGATGTTGAAGTTATTGGTTACGTCGAGGCTGAGGTGGTGCAGCGCCAGGTATTTCTTCGGGTACAGCGAGTCGAGGCCCGAGATACTGCGGCGGGCATTCAGCTCGGCAAAGATGTTCTGGTAGTTGAATTTCCAGACCCGCGTGTTCAGCTTTAGGAAGAAGTACGGCGCGCTGTAGTCACTAAGAATGAGCGAGCGGTAACCATTGCCGATAAAATTGCGGTCGTGGGCAAACTGCACGTTGATGTGCTTGGTGGCTGCATACGTGATGCCGCCCCGCGCCGTGAAGAAGTCGTACTGGTCAATCTTGTCCTTGAAGTACTTGGTGTAGCCCTCGTGGGGCGCCACCGGCACGAGGCCGTTATCGCGCAGGCCGCGCTGATACACCCAGCCCGGCACGGCCTCCTGGTTGTCGGTCAGAAAGCCGTAAAAGCCCAGCCGCTGGTCGATGAGGCCTTCAAATGAGATGCCGCGGGTGTTCACGTAGCGCAGGCCGCTGCGGCTGTTTTCGCCCCCATCCTTGCCGGCTTGCAGCAGTAGCACGGGGTTCAGGCGAAACGAGAAATCCTTGGCCTGCACGTGGTACAGGTCGGTCTGGTTGCGGTAGAAGTAGCTCAGGAACGGCTGCTGGCTGCGGTTCAGGCTGTCGCCCTGCGCCGCATACATCCAATTGTCCTTCAGCAGGTATTGGGCATTGAACAGGTCGGCGCGCGAGAGCACGGGCCGGCTAGCGTTCAGCAGCGCTGCCTCGTCGGTGCCGGTAGGGGCATCCTCGCCCAGCAGGCGCTCGCCCAAGTGCGCGGCCGCCGCGCGGGTGTAGGGCCGCACGCTGGTGTGCGGGTCGCGTAGCGAATCAGAGCCGTATTTAATGGCGTAGCGGTCGAGCAGGCGGTACGTATTGGGGTCGAGCGGCACGTAGAGGCTGCCCTGAAATGGGGCCTGCGTCTGCCGCACGGCCCGCCGGCCGTAGCTACGCAGGGCAGCGGCCTCGGTGGTTTCGGGCACATGGGCCTTCTCCTGCAAAGGCTGGTTGTAGATGTACCAGTTGGCCGAGCCGGGCGGAGGCGGGCTGGCGGGCGGCGTAGTCTGGGCCGCAAGCGGGCCAGCCAAAGCAAGAAGGAGCAGAGACAGGTAGTATTTCATCAACCAAAAAACTACCCGAAAAGGGGGCAGGCCAGGCAAATTTACGTCGGCCGCCGCGGCCCCGCCCTTTCGCCCCGACCTTTGGCCCCGGCCTGCCCCTAAGGCCGCCCCGCCCCCCGTGTTGCGCCTGCTCCCTTTTGCCGACCTCGACCTAGCCCGCTGGGATGCCTGCGTGGCAGCCAGCCCCGGCGCGCCGCCCTACGTGGCCGCGTGGTGGCTGGCCGCCACCGCCCGCCGCTGGGCCGCCGTGGTCGAGCTGGGCCCGGCCGGCGAATACTGCTCGCTGATGCCGCTGCCCACCAAGTGGCGGCCCTGGGGCCGGGTAGCCTACCAGCCCATTTTTACGCAGCAGCTGGGCCTGGTGCTCACGCCCGCTAGCCAGCAGCGCGACCTGGCCGCGTACCTGGCCGTGGCCGCCCGGCACTGTGCCCAGTTTTACCAGCAGTTACCGCCGGCCGCCGCGCCGCTGGCCCTGCCGCCTGGCTTCCGGGCCACCGAGCGCTTCACCTACCACCTCAGCCTGGGCCCTGGTGCCGAGGCCCTGCGCCAGGCCTACGCCCCCGACTACCGCCGCCGCCTGCGTCGCAATGCCGCCCTAGACGCGCCGCTGCGCGCGGCGCCCGCCACCGACCTAGCCGAGCTGATTGCCCTGTTCCTTACTTACCGCGATGCCGGACACACGGGTCTGCACCCGCGCCACTACGCCGCCCTGCCCCGCCTGGTGGCCGCCGCCGGGCCGCTAGCCGAACTGCGGCAGGTGCGCCACCCCGCCACCGATGAGCTGCTGGCCGGGGCGCTGTTTGTGCGCCACGCGGGCGGGCTGATTTATCTGTTTGCGGCGGCTTCGGCAGCGGGACGGGCGGCGGGCGCGCCGCTGCTGCTGCTCGACGATGCCTTGGCGCGCCACGCCGGCCAGCCGGGCCAGGTACTCGACTTTGAGGGCGGCAGCCTGCTGGCCATTGGCCGTTTCTTCGCCAATTTTGGGGCGCGGCCCGTATCCTATCCGGCCCTTTCGTTTACTTCTACCCCCTGGTTTTTAGCATGGATGCGCCCCTGATTTCTTCCGAGCCGGCCCCGGCCGCCAGCCGTCTGCACGTGGTGTGCGCCGAGCCCAGCATTGCCAACCATTTTCTGGCCGAGCTGCGCGATGTGCAGGTGCAGAAAGACAGCCTGCGCTTCCGGCGCAATCTCCAGCGCCTGGGCGAAATCATCGCCACCCGCATCAGTGCCCAGCTCAGCTATACCACCCAGGCCGTGCCCACGCCGCTCGGCGAGGCGCCCAGCCTGCTACTGCGCGATTTTCCGGTGCTGGCCACCGTGCTGCGCGCCGGCCTGCCGTTTCACCAGGGCTTCCTCAATTATTTTGACCAGAGCCCCAGCGCCTTTGCCGCCGCCTACCGCATCGAGGGCACGGCCCAGGTGCAGGTGCAGGTAGATTATCTCACCGCGCCTCGCCTCGACGAGCGGGTGCTCATCCTAGCCGACCCCATGCTGGCCAGCGGCAAAAGCCTCGTGCAAACCTACCGGGCCATGCTGCGCTTCGGTACCCCACGGCAGGTACACATTGCGGCCGTCATCGCCTCGCCCGAGGGCGTAGCCTACGTGATGCGCGAAATCCCGGAGGCTACGCTGTGGGTAGCCGCCGTTGATGAGAAGCTGAATGAGCAGGCCTACATCGTGCCAGGGCTGGGCGACGCCGGCGATTTGGCTTTTGGTACTAAAATTTAGCACTGTAGCCAGTAGTAATTGCGGCTGGCTGCCGTATCTTCATCGGCCAGCTGCTGGCGGCACCCTACCCTAGCAGCCACCCCGTGCCAGCGCGCAACCTTATTCGTAACTGGCACGAAAAAAGCAGAGTAGCTACGTAACCTAAAATCCAAGGCCTAGCGCATAAACCAATACCGGAAAATTGTCTATTTTTGCTGGCATACCTTCCTATTAAGGCGAGGTGCGTAGCTATTTTATTGTTATTCCTGTATTAGTGTTACACTTTGCCATGAAGCTTGCTTCTGTTTTTCTGCTCAGCACCGTAAAGTTTTTGGGTGGCCCGTTGGCGGGTAGCAGCATGGGCCTGGGTTTTTGGCCTACCCTGAGCCTCACGGTGGCAGGCATGATGACGAGCGTATTTATTATTTCGGGGGTCGGCCGGGCCTGGGTGCGTCACCGCCAGCAGCAGCGCCGCTTGCGCCGGGCGCCCGTGTTTTCTAAGCGCTCGCGCAATATCATCAAGGTGTTTAAGCGCTTCGGGATGGGTGGCATTGCATTTTTGACGCCCATTCTGCTTTCGCCCATTGGCGGCACCGTCATTGCTACGCTGCTGGGGGTGCCGCGCCAGCGCATCATGCTGCACATGCTCTGGAGCGCCGTGCTGTGGGGCGGGGTACTCACGCTGGCCAGCGCCCGCCTGGGGCACCTGTTTCACCACTAATGCAGGAGCTAAGGAAGTAAAAAGCAAGAAATAACCTCGACGCTTTCGCCAGTTCAGGATGCGCCGCGTATAAGCTCCGCGCCAATTTTCTACTTAGTAGAAGATTGGCGCGGAGCTTTTTTTACATCCTTTTCCCGCTACTTAATATGAGCATAATTTCCTCTCCTGCTTTAACAACCTTGCCGGCCGAGCTGGCGCCGGTGCAGGCCGTCACGTCGCGCCGGCTGGCCGTCGAGTTTGTGGGTACTTTCTGGCTGGTGCTGGGTGGCTGCGGCAGCGCCGTGCTGGCCGCCGCCTTCCCCAAGGTGGGCATTGGCCTGCTAGGGGTATCGCTGGCCTTTGGCCTCACGGTGCTCACGATGGCGTTTGCCTTCGGCCATATTTCGGGTGGTCATTTCAACCCGGCCGTGAGCCTGGGTTTGTGGCTGGGTGGGCGCTTTTCAGGGCGGGGTCTGCTGCCCTACTGGGCAGCGCAGGTGCTGGGTGGGATAGCTGGGGCAGGCATACTGCACGTTATTGCCGCGGGTAGCCCGTCGTACAATGAGGCGGTTAACGGTTTGGCAGCCAATGGCTACGGCGCGGCATCGCCGGGTGGCTACTCGCTGCTGGCCTGCTTTCTCACCGAAACGCTGCTGACGATGATTTTCCTCTACATCATCCTCGGCGCTACCGACACGCGGGCCGCCAAGGGCTTCGGCCCGCTGGCTATCGGGCTGGGCCTTACGCTCATTCATCTGCTCAGCATCCCGGTTACCAATACGTCGGTGAACCCGGCGCGCTCGCTGGGGCCAGCGCTTATTCTGGGGGGCACGGCCCTGCAGCAGGTGTGGCTGTTTTGGGTGGCGCCGTTGTTGGGGGCAGCCCTGGCTGGCCTGTCTTATCAGTACCTCACGGGCAGCGAGGGTACCGAGTTGGTAGCCGCCTCGGCGCAGTCCATTTCGCGCGCCACTACTACTATCGGCGAGGTCACGGCCAATAGCCCCGCGCCGCAGGCGTAGTGAGCAGAAGCCTCTAAAACAAGAACGTCGCCTTGGCTACCAGCCGGGGCGACGTTCTTGTTTTAGAGGCCGAGCGGCAAGCTGGCTAGCTGCTCCGGCGGCGCGGACGGGCGGCGATGGCCTTCATGGCCGGCGAAGAGCCACCTTTCTTGCCCGTGTTCTTTTTGTTACCCTTCTGGCTCTTCTTGAAGTGCTTGCCTTCCTCAAAAGGCTTGCCAGTGCGCTTGTCGATGGTGACACCGGGCTTAATCCACTCTTTCTTTTCGTGGAAGGCGCCCTTAAAATCGGGGTCCTGGCGGCGGCGCTGCTCGTCGAGGGCGCGGTCCTGCACCTGCTTTTCCACGAAGGGCGTGTTGGTTAGCGAAACCTCCTCCGGGATGGGCAGTAGCGGTATTTCCTGGTTGATGAGCTGGGCAATGCGCTCCATGTGCTGGCGCTCGGTGGGGTCGGCGAAGGTGATGGCCGCGCCCGCGTGCCGCGCCCGCCCCGTGCGCCCGATGCGGTGCACATAGTCGTCAAAAATCAGCGGCACGTCGAAGTTCACCACGTGGCTTACCTGCGGCACGTCAATACCCCTCGCGGCCACGTCGGTAGCCACCAAGTAGCGCACGTTGCCTTCCTTAAAGGCGTCCATGCTATTGATGCGGGCGTTCTGGCCCTTGTTACCGTGGATGACGCGCACCTCGCCCACGGGTGCCTTGCGCTGCAAAAAGCGCGCTACCTCGTCGGCGTTTTCCTTAGTGCGGGTGAAGAACAGCACCCGCGTCATCTCCTCGGCGTCGCGGTGCAGCAGGTGCTCCAGCAGGTTGATTTTGGTGGCCAGGTTGGGCACCTCGTATAGGCTCTGGGTGATGGTCTGGGCCGTTTGGGCCGGCGGCGTCACCTCCACCCGTACCGGAAACTCCAGAAATTCCTCGCTCAGCGTGGCCACCCGCTCGGGCATGGTGGCCGAGAACAGTACGTTCTGGCGCTTGCGCGGAATGATTTCCAGGATGCGCCGAATCTGGGGCATGAAGCCCATGTCCATCATCTTGTCGGCCTCGTCGAGCACCAGCGTGTTCAGGCTTTTCAGCACCAGGTCGCCCTTCAGGTAAATCTCCATGAGGCGGCCCGGCGTGGCAATCAGAATATCGAGCCCCGCCTTGATGGTTTCAATCTGCGTCTTAGGCCCCAGCCCGCCATAAATGGCGTAGATGCGCAAATCGGTGTAGGTAGCCAGCGCCTTGAGGTGCTTTTCAAGCTGAATGGCCAGCTCCCGGGTAGGGGCCAAGATGAGGGCGCGCGGGTGCTCACCCTGCGCGTATTTCACCTTCATGAGCAGCGGCAGGCCGAAGGCGGCGGTCTTGCCGGTGCCGGTTTGGGCGATGCCCAGCACGTCGTGCCCGGCCAGCAGCAGCGGAATGGTTTGCACCTGCACCGGCGTGGGCTCGGTAAAGCCAGCCTCGGCTACGGCGGTGAGTAATTGCTTGTTAAGCTTGAAGTCGGTGAAGGCGGCGGGGGTATCCATACTGCAAAGGTCGGGCAATTTTGCTACGCGGGCAGCAGAGCTTGTTGCGAGCACATACTTTTTTCACTCAAGAATCTTGCAAAAAACAATCCTGCGCGTATCTTTGCACCCACAAACCACCACACGGTAGATATAGCTCAGCTGGTTAGAGCGTCGGATTGTGATTCCGAAGGTCGTGGGTTCGAGCCCCATTATTTACCCGCAGCAAGGTCCCCGGATGCAAATCCGGGGACTTTTTTTGTTATTTGCACAGTTGCGTCTCCAAACGCCCTTTTTCTTTCTACCCTAATTACTCGCGATGAGTCTGCTCGTAATCGGCTCCGTGGCCTTCGACGCCCTGGAAACTCCCTTCGGCAAAACCGACAAAATCATCGGTGGCGCGGCTACCTATATCAGCCTCTCGGCTTCGTACTCGACCAAGCCCGTGAACCTGGTGGCCGTAGTAGGCGGCGATTTTCCGCAGTCGGACATTCAGATTCTGGAAAGCCACGGCGTGGACACCGAAGGCCTGCAAATCAAGCCGGACGAGAAGTCGTTTTTCTGGTCGGGCAAGTACAATAAGGACCTGAACTCGCGCGAAACCATTACCACCGAGCTCAACGTGCTCGGCTCGTTTGACCCCATTATTCCCGACGCGTACCAGGACTGCAAGTACCTGATGCTGGGCAACCTGGCCCCGCAGGTGCAGCGCCTCGTCATTCAGCGCCTCGTGAACCGCCCCAAGCTCATCGTGCTCGACACCATGAATTTCTGGATGGACATTGCCGCCGAAGAGCTGCTAGCCACCATCGAGATGATTGACGTGCTCAGCATCAACGACGAGGAAGCCCGTCAGCTTTCCGGCGAGTATTCGCTGGTGAAGGCTGCTCGCAAAATCCTGGCCCTGGGGCCAAAGTTTCTGATTATCAAAAAGGGTGAGCACGGCGCGCTGTTGTTTCACAAGAACAGGATATTCTTCGCCCCGGCCCTGCCGCTGGAAGAAGTATTTGACCCGACCGGCGCCGGCGATACCTTCGCGGGCGGCTTCATCGGCCACATCGCGGCCACCGACGACTGCTCGTTCGAGAACCTCAAGCGCGCCGTTATCCACGGCTCGGCGATGGCCTCGTTCTGCGTCGAGAAGTTTGGCACCGAGCGCCTGCTCAACCTCACCCAGGAAGAAATCGAAGCCCGCGAAGCCCAGTTTGAAGAGCTGGTGCGCGTGCAGCCAGCCAGTGTAACGGCTTAGATTTTTCTGACGAAGAATAAAAGAACGTCATGCTGAGCTTGCCGAAGCATCTCGCTCGCGCCGCCAGGGTTACTAACCCCGACGATGCGAGCGAGATGCTTCGACAGGCTCAGCATGACGTTCTTCTTTACCATTAAATCAGCATATACAATGCAAAGCTGGCTGCGCAAAAATCGCGGAGAAATCATTTTTCTGAGTGCCTTTGCGCTGGTGATGGGCACCGACCTGCGCCTGCCGGTCGTCAGCACCTTGCAGCGCGGCCTGCTGGCTAGCGGGCTTTGGCGCGCCACGCCCCCGGCTGGCCCGGCCGCCGGCCCGCCCGTGCAACTGGCCAGCCTGCGCACTGACGACTACCCGTACCCACTGCCGCTGCTTACCCTCGACGGCCGCCCGGCCAACCTGCGGCAGTTTCGGGGCAAGGCCGTGCTGGTAAATTTGTGGGCCAGCTGGTGCCCGCCCTGCCTGGCCGAAATGCCTGGTTTGCAAGCACTCTACCAAAAGACGGACACCAGCAAAGTGGCCTTCGTGCTCATTTCGCTCGATGCCAACCCTAACAAGGCTAGAGCCTTACTAAAGAAAAAGGGCTACACCATGCCGGTATATTTCCCGGCTGCGCCGCTGCCCGCGCCGTTTGACTCGCCGTCCATCCCTTCCACGGTCATTCTTACGCCCGCTGGGCGGCTGGCCGACCGCCACGATGGCATGGCCGACTACGACACGCCGGCCTTCAAAGCAGCGCTCGAAAAGCTGGCGCGCTAAGTAAGCTGGACCGTAAAATTCGGGCGCTTACCCAGCATTTTGAGGCCAGCAAGCAACCCCAGCGCGGCGAGGGCGGTACAAGGAGGCAACAGTGCATTCCCACATTCAACCTCGCCCTAGCCATGTCGAACAAGCAAGATGAACTCGCCCAGGATAAGCCGTCGGTAAATCCTTACGAAAACAAGCATCACCACAAAGGCGACACCACCGCCGGTGAGCACGTGGACAGCACCACTAATCAGAATCTCAATCAGAGCGACCTGACCCAGCAAGGCAACCAAACCAAGGGCAACACGCCCGGCGGCAATGCCAACGAGGTGCAGCATACCCAGGCTAATAAACCCCGCAGCAATCCGCAGGGCAACAGACCGATGTCGGTAGACACCAACAGCCCTGAGAAGGGCCCCGGCAGCCACGCCGACTAACGCGTGAGCTTTTATTAAAAAAGCGCTGCCCGATTCGTCGGGCAGCGCTTTTTTAGTGACGGAGGCTTAGCCGCATGTAGCGGCCGGCAGTGGTAAAATCCTGGTAGAAAAGCAAGGTGTCCGGCCCCTGCCAGCGGGGAGCGAGCGCCGCCGGGCCGGGCTGCATGGCGTTGCTGAGGCGCTGCCACAGCAGCCGGGGTGGCTTGCCGGCTGGCTTTTGCCACAGTTGCAGGCCATCGAGCGAATAGCCCGTGGGGTCAGAATTGGCGCAGGCAAAGCGCTGGTGAGTAGGCGAAACAACGGGGTAGCTGATGAGCCTGGTGCGCTGACCGGTTTGCTGGTCGATAAGCAGGTAGTGCCGGCCTTCCCACTGCCCGACTTCCACCAGCCACTGCTGAATTTCGGGCAGGTTGGCGAGGTAGCGGTACTGCTCGTAGCTGTCACCGGCATTTTGATAAGTCGGCCCGTCGTGCAGCCAGCTGACGCGCCCGTTGCCTGCCCGAAAGAACAGCGTGTCAGCCGCGCGCCACACCCGGCCCGCCGCCGTCGTCAGAAAGGTCTTTTCTGCCGCCACAGCTGCCGCCGAATCGGCCGGCAGCTTGCGTTCCGGTCCTGGATTGCTAGCCGCATCATACTGAGTTGCTGAAATTTTCTGCATTCGAAACACCCGTCCGTTGCTGGCTCGAAAGGTGTCCGCCACCCCGGCCAGCACGGCTAGACTGTCTTTGATTTCGCGCAGGCGGGCCGTATCAACTACTGCCTTGGGCGCAACGCTCCGGGCCGGCACAGGTGCCCCAGCAGTTTCGGGCGGGTCTGGCTGGCAGCCAGCCAGCAGCCCGGCGCTCACCAGTCCCATCAAACACAGTGAAATCCGTCTCATCCGTTAAATCCGCGGTTAAAACTCCCAGCCCAGCCATTTCTGGAAACCAGCTTTCTGCGCCTCGTCGGCCTCGGCTAGCTTCTCCACGGCGTAGCGCGGGCCGAAGCCGATGCCCGGCAGCGCCGCTAGCTCTACCAGCAGCAGGCGGTTTTGGCGGAACACGGCCAGTTCGTAGTGCGGCGCGCCGGTGCTGAGCAGGGTTTGCAGATTCATGTCTACGCGGCGGCCGTTCACGGCCACAATCTCATCATCGACGGTGAGGGCCGTGGTGGCCGGCGAGCCGGGCCAGATGTAAGTGACTTCGGTGCGCTCATTCTTCACCACCGTGCGAAAGCCGAAGCTGCCTTCCGAGGCTGAAGCGTTTTCGTAGGCCACCAGCTGGCAGCCCACGGTGCGCAGCGCCTTGTCGAGCGGCTCCTGCAAGGGCGCGGTGCCGTTGATGAATTTGTCGAAATAGACCTGCATTTTGCGGCCCGCCACCTCGCCCACAATACGGGCATAGTCCGCGTCGGTATAGCCGATGCCGGTTTTGCCGAAATCCTCGTAGAGGCGGCGCATCACGTCGTCGAGGCTGCGGGCGTGGCCGTGCAGCTGCCGGATGGTGAGGTCGAGCAGCAGCGCGGCCAGGGCGCCTTTGTGGTACACGCTCACCTTGCGGTCGGGCACGCCGGGCTTATAGCCGTCGAGCCAGAGGTCCATGCTGGCGTCGGCCAGGCTCAGGTTTTGGCCGCCCGCGTCGTCGTAGTGCTTGCGCAGCACGATGTTCAGCTCCTCAAAATACTGGCTGGGGGTGCGCACGTGGCTGCGGGCCAGCAGGTACTCGCCGTAATAGGTCGTGACGCCCTCGGCGATGTAACAGGTGCGGAAATAATTCTCCCGCGCGTAGTCGTAGGGCTGCATTTCGGCCGGGCGAATGGCCTTGATGTTCCAGGTGTGGAACAGCTCGTGGCAGCTCACGCCCAGCAGTTCCTTGTAGAGCGCCTCGTGCATCAGCAGCTCGGCTGGGCCCAGCGTTATCACGGTCGAGTTGTGGTGCTCCACGCCGTGGTAGTGCTTATAGGGCAAAAACTGGTTCAGGAAGTGGTAATCCGGCACCGGAAAGCCGCCGAACAACTTCAGCTGCTCCTCCGAAAACGCCTTGAAATCAGCCAGCAGCTTGGGCCAGTTGATGATGGCCTCTTCGCCCTGCGCCCACACGTGGAAGGGCAGCCCGCCCGCCTCGTACTGCTGGTGCTCGATGGTGGGGCTGGCGATGAGCGGCGCATCGGCCAGTTGGTCGAAGTTCTGCGCCTGCAAGGTGTTGGGTAAGGTCTGGGGCAGGCCGCAGGCCAGGCGCCAGTCGGCGGGCAGGTCGAGGGTGAGCTGGCAGGGCGCATCCTGCTGGCCCTCGGCGAACATGAGGGCCTGCACGGGGTTGAGGTAGAGCTGGGTTTCGTCGAGCCACGAGCCGCCGGCGTCCATCTGGTGGGCGTAGAAATGGTAGCGCACGCGCACGCTGCGGCCGGCTGCGCCGGGCACTTCCCAGCGGTCCTTGGTAGTTTTGCGGTAGGGGAGGGGCTCCTCGGTTTCGGCGTCGCTAACCTCCACGCGCTGAATTTTCTGAGCGAAATTTTGCAGCTCGTAGCGGCCGGGGCGCCAGGCGGGTAGCTGCAAGGTCAGCGGTTGGCTGGCCTCGGCGGGCACCTCCACCATGAGCTGCACCTGGAGGTAGAACGTGAGCGGATTCTCGAACGAAACGTGGTAGTAAGTCATGGAAAGGGCGGGAAAAGCGGCCGCTCGTAGAGACGCAGCTTTGCGCTTTAGCGTTGTTCAAAATTGTGCATCCGGGCCTGGCTAGCCGGGCAGCTTGGGACGGGTGGGGCAGAAGCGGGCGTTGCGCCGCAAAGATGCGCCGCTAGCAGTAGCTTGGCCGCTGGCCGCCCCAATGGTGGCCAAGCACTTGTTATTATAAAACGAAACCCGTACCTTTGCCGGCCCAACTCGCAATTTAACTTGCAATTTAACTTGTCATGAAACGCACCTTTCAACCCTCGCAACGCAAGCGTCGCAACAAGCACGGCTTCCGTGAGCGCATGGCCTCCGCTAATGGCCGCAACGTACTGGCCCGTCGTCGTGCCAAAGGCCGCAAGCGCCTCACCGTATCGGACGAAGGCCGTCACAAGCGCTAGTATGCCAAGCTGTTAGCGCGTAGCTGATGGCTTTGCTAGCAGGTAGCCGCATTGTTGGGGCAGGTTGTTTTCTGGCTAGGCCAGCAAACGCTGCCGCTACAATGCGGCTTCGCTATTTCCTATAATCTTGTGATTGAGCTACCCGCCGCCAGCCCCCCACCGCCCGCCGCCCGGCGCTACACCTTCCCCAAGGCCGAGCATTTGTGCAGCAAAAAGCGCATCGAGCAGCTGTTCAACCGGCGCAACCCCTCGTTGGGGGTGTACCCGCTGCGCCTGACCTGGGTGGTGGCCCCGGCGCGCACCACGGCCCCGCCCGAAGTGCTCATCACGGTGCCCAAGCGCGCCTTTAAGCGGGCCGTAGACCGCAACCGCCTCAAGCGCCTCGTGCGCGAGGCCTACCGCCTCAATAAGCACCTCCTGACGGAAGCCGAAAACGGCCACCCGGTGGCGCAATTGGGCATTCTCTACACTGGCAAAGAAAAAAGTGAGCTGCCGCTGGTCGAAAAAAAATTAATTTCCGGGCTTAATCGTTTGCTGGCCGAACCTGTGGTGCAACCCGCATCGTAGGTTGCTTATCTTCACCCAGCAACCCTGCGCCGGGCGCGCTAGCCCGGGTACCCCCTAGCGGGGCGCCCGATGGCCGGCTCCCCGTTTACTGCTATCTTTCTGCCCGATGACAAACCGTAAAAAACTACTCGCCGTTTTGGGTCTTGGTACGCTCGGGCTGGTGAGCTTCCGGGCCGCGTCCGATAGCGAGCGCTACTTTGAGATTGCCAAGAACCTCGACATTTTCGCTACCTTGTTTAAGGAGGTGAACACGTATTATGTGGACGAGATTACGCCCGGTAAGCTGGTGAAAACGGGCATCGACGGCATGCTGAAATCGCTGGACCCGTACACCAACTACATCCCGGAAGACGATATAGAGGACTTTCGCACCATGACTACCGGGCAGTACGGTGGCATTGGGGTAGAGATTTCTAAGCGTAACGGCAAGTTTGTGGTGCAGAGCGCCTACGAGGGCTACCCGGCCCAAAAGTCGGGCTTGCTGCCCGGCGACGAGATTCTGACTATCAACAACATCAACCTTGATAAGAAGAACAGCACCGACATCAACAAGCTGCTGCGCGGCCAGGCCAACTCGGTGGTGAAGCTGATGGTGACGCGCTATGGCCAGGACAAGCCGGTGGAAATCGAGGTAACGCGCGACCGCATCCAGGTCGATAACGTGCGCTACTACGGCATGCTCACCAACGATATTGGCTACTTCCAGCTCGGCGGCTTCACGATGGATGCGGGCCGCGAGGTGCGCAACGCCGTGGTGAAGCTCAAGGAAAAGGGCGCCAAGAAAATCGTGTTCGACATCCGCGACAACCCCGGCGGCTTGCTCAACGAGGCGGTAAATATTTCCAACCTCTTCGTAGACAAGGGGCTTGATGTGGTGAGCACCAAGGGCAAGGTTACCGAGTGGAACAAGACCTACAAGGCGCTCGACGTGCCGCTCGATACCCAGATGCCAATTGCCGTGATTACGAGCAACCGCTCGGCCTCGGCCTCGGAAATCGTTTCGGGGGTGCTGCAAGACTACGACCGCGCCGTGCTGGTGGGCGAGCGCACCTTTGGCAAGGGCCTCGTGCAGGCTACCCGGCCGCTGAGCTACAACTCGCAGCTCAAGGTGACCACGGCCAAGTATTACATCCCTAGTGGGCGCTGCATTCAGGAAATCGACTACTCGCACCGTGCCGACGACGGCGCACTGAGCAAGTTTCCGGACTCGTTGCGCACGGCCTTCAAAACCCAGGCCGGCCGCACCGTGTACGACGGCGGCGGCGTGGCTCCCGATGTGGACGTGCAAGACCGCGAAATCGCGGACATCACGCGCGTGCTCATCCAGAAAAGCTACCTCTTCGACTACGCCACCCGCTACCGCGCCGAGCACGCCACCATCGCCCCGGCCCGCGACTTCAAGCTGTCGGATGCTGACTACCAGAAGTTTGTAACCTACTTGCAAGGCAAGAGTATGGCCTACAGCACCGACGCTGAGCGCGTGCTCACCGACCTCACCAAAAAGGTAAAAGAGGAAAAGCACTACGACGACGTGAAGCCCGAGCTCGACGCCATCAAGCGCAAGGTAGCCGCTAACAAAACCAACGACTTGCAGCGCTTCAAGCCCGAAATCCGGGAGCTGCTGGAAGAGGAAATCGCCTCGCGCTACTACTACGAGAAGGGCCGCACCGAAGCGGGCTTCAACGACGACCCCAACATCCAGGCCGCCATCGCGGTGCTCAACGACCCCAACCGCTATGCCGCGCTGCTCAAGCCCGGCGGGCAGGCGGCGAGTGCCCGCAAGTCGGCGGGAACGGCTAAATAGCAAAAAAGGCAGACTTTAAAGAGTCTGCCTTTTTTGTTTTATTCATCGTAGAAATTGCCGCGCTGGCCCACTTTCACTACTTCGATTAGCAGCTCTTTGTCAAAGATGGAATAGAGAACACGGTAGTCGCCCACCCGAATGCGGTAGCCTTCCTGCCCTTTGAGCTTCTTGACGCCGGAAGGCCGCGGAGTAGTGGCTAGGGCATCAATAGCTGTTTGAATAGCATCTTTCGCTTTATCCGGAATTAGCAGCAACTGCTTGCGGGCCGGCCGGGTGATAATAATGCGGTATACAACGGATGAGCCAACTTCCTTTTTCACGCGGCCTCCCGTTGTGAGGACGTCTTATTGGTGCTGGTGCGGCGGCCATCCATCTCCGCTTTCACCTGTTCCCAAGGCAAAGAATTGGCCGGGTCAAAATCCTCAGGGTTGGCAGCGCGGGCGGCGGCTAGCTCCTGCGCATCGGCCTCATCCTCCAAATCCTCAATCAGCTGGATGACGCGCCACTGCACGGCTGGTGGCAGAGCTTTGAAACCCGCCACGAAGGCGGTAGCGGTGGCTTCGACGGCAGCTTTAGGCAGCTTTTTGGCAGTGGGTTTCATCGCGGTGAGTTTTGGCTAGGGTTAATAATACGTATTCGGCACCAAGTAGCCCTGCACGTAGTCGCGAATACCTTCCTCCAGCGAGGCAAACGGCCGGTCGTAGCCGATGCTGCGCAGCTTGCGCATGTCGGCCTCGGTGAAGTACTGGTAGGTGTCGCGGATGTCCTCGGGTGTGTCGCGGAAGCGGATGTCGGCCGGCTGGCTCATGGCGGCGAAGGTGTTAAGGGTGAGGTCCATGAAAGTGCGGGCCTGGCCGGTGCCGAGGTTGTAGAGGCCCGAGTTCGTGCGGTGGTGCAGCAAGAAGTAGCACACTTCCACCACGTCCTTCACGTACACGAAGTCGCGCATCTGGCCACCGTCCACGTACTCGGGGTTGTGCGAGCGGAAGAGCTGCATGCTACCGTTCTCGCGAATCTGGCGGAAGGCGTGCAGAATCACCGAGGCCATGCGGCCTTTGTGGTACTCGTTGGGGCCGTAGACGTTGAAAAACTTGAGGCCAGCCCAGAAATAGGGCTTCTCCTCCTGGGCCAGGGCCCACTTGTCGAAGTCGTTTTTGGAGTCGCCGTAGGGGTTGAGTGGGCGCAGCTGGTGGGGCAGGGCGTCGTCCTGGTCGGAGTAGCCGAGGCGGCCGTCGCCGTAGGTGGCGCCGCTGCTGGCGTACACCAGCGGCAGGTTGTAGCGCACGCAGGCCTGCCACATCTGCTTGCTGTAGTTGAGGTTGAGCAGGTCGAAGATGGCGGGGTCCTGCTCGGTGGTGTCGGTGCGGGCGCCGAGGTGGAAGACGAACTCCACCTGCTCGTGGTGGGCGTCGAGCCAGTCGAAAAACTCCTCGCGGTCCACGTATTCGCGCAGCTTCTTGCCCTGGATGTTGGGCAGCTTTTTCTCAATGGCGAAGTTATCGACCACCACGAGGTCGTTGAAATTGGCGGCGTTGAGGCGGGAGACTAGGCAGCTGGCAATGAAGCCGGCGGCGCCGGTGACGACTATCATATCGAGAAGAATTAGGCCCTAAAGGTAGCAAATACGGCGGGCGCTGGGGCCACGGGCTACCTTTGCGGCCATGCGCGTTTCGCCCTTTCTCCCGCTGGCGCTGGCTGGCCTGCTCGCCTGCCAATCCGAAACCAAGCCGGCGGCTAGCCCCACCGCCACCGTGCAGGTGCACGACGACCTGGGCCGGGCCCTCATGTTGCCCGCCCACCCGCGCCGGGTGCTGGCGCTAGCCCCCAGCCTCACCGAAATGCTGTACGCCGTGGCTGATACGGCCACCATCATTGCCCGCACCCAGGCCGACGACTACCCCGCCGCCGCCCTGCGCAAGCCGCTGGTGAATTCGTACCCCCTCGACTTAGAGCGCCTCGTAGCCCTGCGCCCCGATGTGGTGTTCACGGTAGAAGGCATGACCCCGCCCGACGCGGCCGCCCGGCTAGGCCAGCTCGGCATCCCGGTGTATTACCAGAAATACCGGCGCGTGGCCGACGTGCTGCGCGGTATCAACGACCTGGGCCGGCTGCTGGGCCGCCCCTCGCAGGCCAAGCACCTCACCGACTCGCTACAAACGCAACTCAATGGGCTAGCTAAAATGCAGCCAGGGGCCAGCCGCCCCACGGTGCTGGCGCTGGCCTCGGCCGACCCGATTTACGTGTACGGGCAGAATACGCTGTTTACCGACGAAATAGGGCTAGCGGGCGGCCAGAATGCCGTGCGCGATACCTTTCCGCAGCCCTTCCCGGCGCTGACGCGCGAGTATATTTTGAAGATGAACCCCGAGGTGGTGCTCGGCGGCCGCTTTGGCAAGCTGGATAGCACGTTCTTTAAAAATAATCCCGAGCTGCGCCGCACCCGCGCCTACCAGGCGCACCGCGTGTACGCCACTACGCCCAACCTGCTCCAACGCCCCAGCCCCCGCATCGTGGAGGCTATGCGCGAGCTACAAGCGCTGTTGCGGAAGTAAGCGATGCGCCCCACGCACCCCGGCCGCTGGCTCCTGGCGGGCATTCTGCTCACGCTGCTGCTGCTCGGGCTGGGGCTGCGGGTGGGCTCCTACGCCACCGATTACGCCTTTATTTTTAAGACATTGCGGCATTACAATTCCGCCGACCCGGCCCAATTGGTACTAGTGCAGCTGCGGCTGCCGCGGCTGCTGCTGGCCTGGCTGGCCGGGGCTAGCTTGGCGCTGAGCGGCTACCTGCTCCAAACGTTGGTGACCAACCCGCTGGCCGACCCGTACTTGCTGGGCAAGGCCTCGGGGGCGTCGCTGGGGGCCATTGTGGCGTATTTGTTTTTTCCGGCGCTCACGCTGGGCGGGCTGTATCTGCCGCCGCTGGCGGCGCTGGCGGGCGGGCTGCTGGCTACGGTGCTGGTGGTAGCCATTGGCTCGCGGCGGGGACGGGTGCTGCCGGCGCCGCTGCTGCTGGGCGGCGTGGCGGTGGGTGCCCTGGCGGCGGCCGTGGGCTCGCTCATCACGTTTCTCAAGGCCGACCAGGGCAACTTGCAGGCGGTAGTGTTCTGGGCCTTCGGGTCGTTTGAGCGGGCTAGCTGGGCGGTGCTGGGCTACCCGGCCGCTGTGCTGGCGGGCAGTCTGGGGCTACTAATTTTCTTGCAAAAAGACCTGAATTTGCTATTGCTAGGGGAGGAGCGGGCGCAGGCGCTGGGGCTGCCGGTGGCGCGGCTGCGCTGGCTGCTGCTGGCGTTGGTGGCGGCCCTCACGGGCGGGGTGGTGGCTTTGTGCGGGCCGGTGGGCTTCGTGGGGCTGGTGGTGCCGCACCTCACGCGGGGGCTGCTGGGCACGGCGGGGCGGCTGAACCTGGCGTTTTGCGCGGTGCTGGGCGGCGGCTTCCTGCTGGCCTGCGACCTGCTGGCCCGGCTGCTCTACCCGCCCGCCGGCCTTCCGGTAGGGCTAGTGACGGCCCTGGTGGGGGTGCCGTTTTTTGTATCTTTGCTGCGCAAAAAGAGTTTATAATGCTTCGTTTTTCGTTTTTTGTTCTTGGTTTTTCGCTTTTACCTAAACGATAGACCTAGCCGACAAGCTACGAAAAACGAATGCCTACCAACGAAAAACGAACCATGCTCTACGTCAGCCGCCGCGAACATTTTAACGCCGCCCACAAGCTCTATAACCCCGCCTGGAGCCCGGAGCGCAACGCGGAGGTATTCGGCCCCTGCGCCAACGAAAACTGGCACGGCCACAACTACGAAATGATAGTGACTGTGAAGGGCCAGCCCGACCCCGACACCGGCTTCGTGGTAGACCTCAAGGCCCTCAGTGACCTCATTCGCACGCACATCACCGACCAGGTTGACCACAAAAACCTCAACCTCGACGTGCCTTTCCTGAAGGGCCAGCTGGCTAGCACCGAAAACCTGGCCGTGGCCTTTTGGCAGATTTTGCAGCGCGAGTTACCGGCCATCACGCCGGCCCAGCTGCACTGTATCAAGATTTACGAAACGCCCCGCAATGCGGTGGAATACTTCGGCTAGCGCTGAATTAAAAATTAAAAATTATGAGTTAAAAATTGCCTAATGAGTTCGGGCTCAAGTGCAAGAGAAGTAATTTTTAATTTTTAATTCAAAATTTTTAATTTAAGAATGAAATACTATCTCATAGCCGGCGAGCGCTCCGGCGACACCCACGCGGCCCACCTCGTGCGCGAGCTAAAGAGCCAGGACCCCGGCGCCGATTTTCGCTACTGGGGTGGCGACCAGATGGAGGCCGAGGGCGGCCACCTCGTGCGCCACTACCGCGAGCTGGCCGTGATGGGCTTCTGGGAAACGGCCACCAGTCTGCTCAAATTTCGGGGCTTTCTCAAGGAGTGCCAAGCCGATATTCTGGCCTACCGGCCCGATGTGCTGATACTAGTCGATTACGGCGGGTTCAACCTGCGCATGGCGGCCTGGGCCAAGGCGCAGGGCATCCGGGTGTTCTACTACATCTCACCCAAAATATGGGCCTGGAACCAGAGCCGGGTTGAGAAGATTAAGGCCTTGGTAGATAAGATGTTCGTGATTCTGCCCTTCGAGTCGGAGTTCTACCAACGCTTCGAGTACAAGGTCGATTACATTGGCAACCCCACGGCCGACGAGGTAGCGGCCTTCGTGCCCAATCCCAACTTCCTGACCCAGCACGGCATTGACTCTAGCCGCAAGATTATTGCGGTGCTGCCAGGCTCGCGCAAGCAGGAAATTGAGGAAATGCTGCACGAGATGCTGGCCGTGCTGCCCGCATTTCAGGAGTACCAGTTTGTGGTGGCTGGCGTGAGCAACCTCGACCGCGCCTACTACGCCCACTTCGAGCGCAACGGCATCAAGCTCGTCTTCGACCAGGCCTACGATTTGCTGAGCCGGGCCAGCGCCGCCCTCGTTACCAGTGGCACGGCTACCCTCGAAACGGCCCTCTTCGACGTGCCGCAGGTGGTGTGCTACCGCACCAGCGGCCTCACCTACATGATTGGCAGGGCCGTGATTAAGGTGCCCTATATCTCGCTCGTCAACCTCATCGTGGGCCGCACGGTGGTAGAGGAGTTTATTCAAAACGACTTCACGGCCCGCAACCTGCTCGACGAGCTTAAGCGCCTGCTCACCGATGAGGCCTACATTGCCCAGCAGAAAGCTGGCTACGCCGAGCTGCGCGAAAAGCTGGGCCAGCACAACGCCGCCCGCCAGGCCGCCGCGCTGATGATTAATTATTTGGGCGAAAAGCAAGCTGCGGCTTAACTCATTCTCAGCCCCCAATAGGGGCTAGCGTACTGAACATTTGGGCCGGTCTGGTTATTTGAATAGCCAGGCCGGCCCTGTGTTTTTGGCGCGCTGGCTAGCCCTATGTCGCCTTTTTTCACCTCCTCCCAGGCTAGCGCCGAGCGCACCACCGTGCAGCGCGTAGCAGGCACCTCGCTCACCCGCGACACCGACGTGCTGGCCATCGAGGCCCCGCTCGAAATCAGCCTGGAGCACGGCCCCACCGCCCAGCGCCAGACCCAAACCTTGGCCGTGACCATGCGCACGCCCGGCCACGACGCCGAACTGGCGGCGGGCTTTCTACTGAGCGAAGGCATCATCACGGGCCCGGCCGACATTGAAGGGCTGGCTCACCATGCCGACCCGCGCCGGCCCAAGGAGCGCGGCAACGTGCTGCGCGCCGCGCTAGCCCCCGGCCTAATGCTGGAGCTCGACCGGCTGGAGCGGCACTTCTACACCACTTCCAGCTGCGGCGTATGCGGCAAAACCAGCATCGACGCCGTGAAGGCCACCAGCTGCCCCGCGCCCCCACCCGCCGATAGCCCCCAGGTGCCCGCCAGCCTCATTCACCAATTGCCGCAGCGCCAGCGCGCCGCCCAGCAGGTGTTCGAGCAAACCGGCGGCCTACACGCCACCGCACTTTTCTCCGCCGAAGGCGAGCTGCTGTTGCTGCGCGAAGACGTGGGCCGCCACAATGCCTTCGACAAAGTAGTGGGCGCAGCCCTGCTGGCTGGCCAGTTGCCGCTAGCCCAGCACATCGTGCTGCTCAGCGGCCGGGCCAGCTTCGAACTGGTGCAGAAAGCGGCCCTGGCTGGCGTAGCCATCCTGGCCGCCGTAGGCGCACCCAGCAGCCTGGCCGTCGAAGCCGCCGAAGAATTTGGCCTCACGCTACTAGGCTTTGTGCGCAACGAGCGGTTCAACATCTACACCCACGCGCAGCGCATTATTTCCAGCTAGCCCGCCTACCGCCGCAGGCAGGCGGGCGTATCCCCGAAATCCGTTAAATCCGTTAAATCTGCGGTCCATGAAGCTTAGACTGGAAGAAAATTCCCTGCGCCTGCGCTTATCCGAGGCCGAGGTGCGGCAGTTTGCCGCTACTGGCCGGGTGGCCTACACCATCGCCTTCGGCCCCGGGCAAATATTGCTGTATGCCCTGGAGCGCCTGCCCGCTACCAACCCCACTGCGGCCGTACAGGTGCGCTACGCGGCTGGCGCGCTGGCAGTTGAAGTACCGTTTTTGCTGGCTCAAAATTGGACCGATACCGAAAACATTGGCTTTAAAGCGCAGGTTTTAGTAGCTGAAGGCCAGGAATTACGTATCCTGGTCGAAAAAGACCTCGACAGCCACCACTAAGCGCTTTTACCTAAGTAGCCTGGTGCTTAGCTTGCTTCGATTTACTACGCCTCCCACCCCTCACTACCCTTATCGATATGGAAGAATCACCCATTGCTGACCCCAGCAAAGCTGGCAAAAGCGAGCAGCAGGGCGCCCAGGACAACCAGCCCAAGAGCGGCGAGCGCTCGGAGCAGGGCGATGCCCCAGCCCCCGACCACTACCGCCCCGACCCCCAAAACGAGCGCGACCAGACGCCCATTCCCGCCCCCGACAACACTGGCGCCAAGTTTCACAACCCGGTGCTGGCCCAGCCCACTGAAGAGTTTACCGGCCTCAAGCTCGAAAACCGCATGAAAATTGCGGCCGGCGTGGAGGCGGTAATGAAGTCGATGCAGTTCAGCTGGGGCGAGGCGGGTCTCACGCGCGGCACCCACGGTTTGCTCAAAATGAACCAGAAAGACGGCTTCGACTGCTCGAGCTGCGCCTGGCCCGACCCCGATGACCACCGCTCGGTAGCCGAGTTTTGCGAGAACGGGGCCAAAGCCACTGCGTCCGATGCCGACGACCGCGCCTGCGGCCCCGAGGTGTTTGCTAAGCACAGCCTGGCCGACCTCTCGCGCATGACCGACCGCGACCAGAACAACCTCGGCCGCCTCACGCACCCGATGGTGAAGCGCCCCGGCGGCACCCACTACGAGCCCATCGAGTGGCCCGAGGCGTTCGACATCATTGGCAAAGAGCTGAATGCGCTGGCCTCGCCCGATGAGGCAGCATTTTACACCTCGGGTAAGGTGCCGAATGAGCCGGCATTTTTGTTTCAGTTGTTTGCCAAGCAGTTTGGTACCAATAACTTGCCCGACTGCTCTAATATGTGCCACGAGAGCAGCGGCGCGGCCCTCAGCCCCACGCTGGGCCTGGGCAAGGGTTCGGTTACGCTCAACGACATCCACGAGGCCGAGGTGATTCTCATCATCGGTCAAAACCCGGGTACCAACCACCCGCGCATGCTCTCGGCCCTGCAACTAGCAAAGAAGAACGGGGCTAAAATCATCAGCGTGAACCCGTTGATTGAGGCTGGCCTCAACCACTTCAAGAACCCGCAGGACTTCATGAACCCCATCAAGGCGCTGGGGGTGCTGCTGGGCGATGGCACGACGATTACCGACCTTTTCCTGCAAGTGCGGGTAGATGGCGACATGGCTTTGCTGCGCGGCATTATGAAGCACCTCTTCGAGGCCGAGGACCGCAACCCCGGCCAGGTGGTGGACCACGCCTTCATCAAGCAGTATACCACGGGCTTCGAGTCGTTTGAGCAGAATATTCGCGCTACGAGCTGGGAGGATATTGAGGAGTTGAGTGGCATCAGCCGGGCGCAACTGCTGGAGGCGGCCAACATGCTGGCCACCAAGCAAAAAATTATCACCTGCTGGGCGATGGGCGTAACGCAGCAGCGCCAGGGTGTGCAGACCATTCAAGAGATTGTGAATCTGCACCTCATGAAAGGGGCCATCGGCAAGCCCGGCGCGGGCACCTGCCCGGTGCGCGGCCACTCCAACGTGCAGGGCGACCGCACCATGGGCGTGTGGGAGCAGCCCACCAAGGTATTCCAGGATGCGCTGGCCAAGGAATTCAACTTCCAGCCGCCCTACGAGCATGGCTACGATACAGTAGAAGCCATCAAGGCTATGTACCACGGCAAGCTGAAGGTGTACTTCGGGCTGGGGGGCAACCTGCTAGCCGCTGGCCCTGATACTGAGGTGATTGCCGAAGGCATGCGCAAGCAAAACCTGACCGTGTACGTGGGCACCAAGCTCAACCGCGGCCACCTCACCACCGGCAAAACCAGCCTGTTGCTGCCTTGCTTCACGCACGCCGACATCGACATGCAAAAAAGCGGCCACCAGATGACCTCCTGCGAAAACTCGATGGGCGTGGTGAGCCAGAACAAGGGCGTGCTCGTGCCGCTCGAAGGCCACAACATCCTGAGCGAAGTGGCCATCTTGGCCGGTGTGGCCATTGCCACGCTCGGCCCCGACCGCACTAACGTGGCCGACTGGGTGGCTATGACGGAGAACTACGATGTAATCCGCGACCACGTATCGCGCGTTATTCCGGGCTTCGAGAAATTCAACGAGCAGCTGCGCAAGCCGGGCGGCTTCTACCTGCCCAACGGCCCCCGCGAGCGCAAATTCACGACCCCCAACGGCATGGCTAACTTCACCACCACCGACCTGGAGAAGTACACCAACGAGCCCGACCAGCTCATCCTGATGACGGTACGCAGCCACGACCAGTTCAACACCACCATCTACGACTACAACGACCGCTACCGCGGCGTGCACGGCGAGCGCCGGGTGTTGTTCATGAACAAGGCGGACATCGCCGCCCGCGGCCTCAAAGCCAAGGACCTCATCGACATCACGAGCCACTTTGAGGGCCAGCAGCGCACGGTAGAGAAGTTTATCGTGGTGCCCTACGACATTCCGAAGGGTAACGTATCGGCCTACTTCCCCGAGGCTAACCCGCTGGTGCCCATCTCCAGTGTAGCCAAGACCAGCAACACGCCCACCTCGAAGTACGTGGTCGTAACGGTAGCTCCCACCAAGGTAGCCAATGCTCCGCAGGCCCAGAAGCAGCGGCAGCAGGCGGTACCCGCCTAGCCGGCCCCTGGTGCAAAAAAGCCCCTGGCTACACAGTCAGGGGCTTTTTTATTCTCAACCCGGCCCATAAAAATGCAGTATACGGCCAGCTATAGCTAATGAGCAAAATAGTAAGCTAAGCGCTTTGCCAGGCCCGTAGATACGGCTACCTTGCAGGGGCGTAGCAAGTCATAACTCCCGAATTCACAACTTCTTCACTTTCTTCTTTCCCACCTTATTCCCTCCTATGGCCGATTCCTCCTCTGCCGGACTGCTTGACCGCAGCCGCACTATTGCCGGCCCCGGCTACAACCGCTGGCTGGTGCCGCCCGCCGCGCTAGCCATTCACCTGGCTATCGGGCAGGCCTACGCATTCAGCGTATTTAACAAGCCGCTGGGCTCGCTCATCAGCGGCGACCCGGCCAACCCCGCGCCCACCGACTGGACGCCCACCCAGATTGGCTTCACGTTCTCCATCGCTATTGTGCTGCTCGGCTTGTCGGCCGCGCTATTTGGCAAGTGGCTAGAGCGCGTGGGGCCGCGCAAGGCCATGTTGGCGGCTGCGCTATGCTTCGGCGGCGGCTTCCTCATTGGCTCGCTGGGCATCCATTTGCACAATATTTACCTGTTGTATTTCGGCTACGGTTTTGTGGGCGGTATTGGGCTAGGCATTGGCTACATTTCGCCGGTGAGTACGCTCATTAAATGGTTCCCAGACCGCAAGGGCGTGGCCACGGGCATGGCCATCATGGGCTTTGGTGGCGGTGCCATGATAGGCTCGCCGCTGGCCGTGGCGCTCATGAACCAGTTCAAGGGCTCGGCGCCACAGGGCGTGGCCCCCACGTTCATCGTGATGGGAATCATCTACTTCCTGTTTATGCAGTGGGGCGTCTGGACCATCCGCGTGCCGGCCGACGATTGGAAGCCCGCTGGCTACGTGCCCAATACCGAGCACAACGCCCTCATTACCAATGGTAACGTATCGGCTGATAACGCCATCAAAACCCCGCAATTCTGGCTGCTGTGGGTGGTGTTGCTCTGCAACGTAACGGCTGGCATCGGCGTGCTCGAAACGGCTTCGCCGCTAATTCAGGCCGTTATTTCGGGTACCGAAAAAGGCAAAGGCATGGACGTGGCGGCCCTCGCGGCGGCCGGGGCGGGCTTTGTGGGCCTGCTTAGTCTCTTCAATCTGCTGGGGCGCTTTTTCTGGTCGTCGGCTTCTGATAAGCTGGGCCGCAAGGTTACCTACGCCATCTACTTCGGGCTGGGCGCCTTGCTGTATGCGCTGGCGCCAACCCTGGGTCAGGGTGCGCAGCTAACGCTTTACGTAGTAGTAATATGCGCCATTATTAGCATGTACGGCGGCGGGTTTGCAACCGCTCCGGCCTATCTGTCCGACTTGTTTGGCAAGTACCAGGTAGGTGCCATCCACGGCCGCCTACTCACGGCCTGGAGCACGGCTGGCGTGCTGGGGCCGCTCATTGTGCACCTGCTGCACGATGGCGCTAAGGAAAAGGGCTTGACCGGCGCCGCGGCCTACCAGAGCGTATTTTACACGATGGCCGGCCTGCTGGTAGTAGGCCTGCTGGCTGACTTGGCTGTGACGGCCGTGAACGAAAAATACCAGGAAAAAGGCCCGGTAACTGCCGAAGCCGGCGGCCACTAGGCGCTCTTCACCCCTCATCTTTACAAGCCATGAACCCGAATCAACAAAAATCCGCCTCGGCAGTTGCCGAAGAAACCAGCGGCGGCTCGGCCGTGCTGGCCTGGCTCTACGTAGGCATTCCCCTGGCCTGGGGCGTATCTCAAACGTTTATTAAAGCGCTGGCCCTCTTTAAATAAGCCACGCCAGTACTAGAAAAAAGCCGCTCCATCCGAATAGGATGAAGCGGCTTTTTAGTGTGCTTGCCACAAGGTGCTTTGCGAAGACAAGCGGCTAGCCCCGTGCATTGCTCCATAATGGCTAGCGTCTACCGAAACCGCCACACCGGCCACGTCGAGCCGGCGGCAAACTGCGTTTGCCCGGCCGCCAGCTCCAGCAGGCCATCGGCGGCAAGCAGACCGGCCAGGTCGCCCGAGCCGGCGGTGGGGGCGGGGTGGGCCAGCAGGCGGCCATCGGTGGTGGGTTCGAGGCGCACGGCCAGGAAATAAGTGAGCGCGGGCTTGAACTCGACCGAGTCGGCTAGCTCGGCAAAAAGCGGCTGGCTAGCCTCGGCGGGCAGCCCCTGGCATTGGCGCAGCCAGGGCTGCACGTAGCGGTAGTAGTTGGCAAACGTGGCCACCGGGTTGCCAGGCAGCGCGAATACTACCGCCCCGCCCGACACCTGCCCAAACCAGAACGGCTGCCCCGGCCGCTGCGCCACCCGGTGAAAAATCTCCGCCACGCCCACCTCGCGTAGCGCCTGCGGCAGAAAATCCGCCTGGCCCTTCGACACGCCGCCGCTCAGCAGCACCTCGTCGAAATCGGCCAGTAGCGCGGGCAGCTCCTTTTTGAGCGAAGCCAGGTCGTCGGGCAGGTGAAATTCCTGGCTATCGCAGCCAGCCAGGGCTAGCGCGGCGCTCAGCATGGGTCCGTTGGAACGCCGAATCTGGTGGGGCAGGGGCGTGGCTTCGATGTCCACGATTTCGTCGCCAGTGCTCACCACGGCCAGGCGCGGGCGGCGCGCCACGGCCAGGGTGGCGGCACCCACGGTGGCGGCCACGGCTATTTCGGCGGGGCTGAGCACGCGGCCGGGGGCTAGCAGCTGGGCGCCGGCCGGCTGGTCGCTCCCCTGGGCGTGCACGTTGTGGCCGGCGCGCGGCGGGGCCACCCGCACGGCCGCCTGGCGGCTGGGGCTGTCGCTGAAGTCCAGGTCTTCATAGCGAATGATGGTATCGGTGCCGGGCGGCAGGGCCGCGCCAGTCATTATCTCTATGGCTGCCTGCGGATTTTCCAGCGGCGTGGGCGCGGCCCCGGCCAATTGCGTGCGCTCGATGGGAAAGAGGGTCTGGCCAGTTCGTAGGGCGCTGAATAGCAGGGCGATGCCATCCATCGTCACCCGGTTGTAGGGCGGAAAATCGCGGTCGGCCGCCACGGGCTGGCGTAGCACGCGGCCCACAGCCTGGGCCAGCGGCACGGTTTCGGCAGGCAGCAGGTGGGCGGTGGCCAACACCCGGCGGGCAGCATCTTCGACGGAAAGCACGTAGGAGGGAAGGAAAAAGGGCGATTAACAACGTAAATCCAAGCTAATTTTCCGCTGAATTGTTGTGAAGCTATGACTGAAATCCGCGCCCCCCGCTCCAAGCACGCCGACCTTACCCGCCCCGACCTCGGCGATTTTGCCCGCCACGAGCTGGCTTTGCTGGGGGCGCCCTGCGGTGATATTCAGCGGTTGGCCGCCAGCCTCACGGCCGCGCTGGCCCCCGCCGGCCACCGCGTGGGCTACGTTGATGCCGACCACGCCACCGGCAATGCCGACGCTACGCAGGCACTAAGCCCGCTGCTGCAAGCCGGCGCCACTGCCGAGCTGACCGATAAAATTCACTTTCGCCGCCTCGACGAGCGCCGCCCCATCGACCGCTTTTCGCAGCCCGCGCTGCTGGCCGGCGCCAGCTTGGCGCTGGTAAACGGCAACCACTTCCGCGCCCGCCACCAAATCGTGCTCATCGACCCGCGCAAGTCATTGGCTCACAAGCTCGACAAGCTCACTGATGTGCAGGCCTTCGTGCTAGCCCCCGGCGTCGCGGAAATTCCCGAGTACCTGCAAGCCCACCTGCCGCAGCACGCGCAGCTGCCCCGCTTCGCCCTGGCCGACGTAGCCGGGCTAGCTGCTTGGGTGCAGCAGTGGCTGGCCGCCCGGCAGGCGCCGTTGCGTGGCCTGGTGCTGGCTGGCGGCCTCAGCCAGCGCATGCAGACTGATAAGGGCCGCCTGCGCTACGGCCCCACCGGCCGCGAGCAGCGCGAGGTGGCCGCCGGTTTGCTGGCCGAGGTGTGCCAGGATGTCTTCGTATCGGTGCGCGCCGAGCAGGCCGCCGAGCTGCCGGCCGGCTTGCAGGCGCTGCCCGACACTTTTCTGGGGCTGGGGCCGCTGGGGGGCATTTTGTCGGCCTTCCGGCGCGACCCCGACGCGGCGTGGCTGGTGCTGGCCTGCGACCTACCGTTTCTCACCGCCGAGGTGCTGCGCGAACTGGTGGCCGGCCGCCAGCCGGCCCGGCTAGCCACGGCTTTTCAGAGCCCCGGCAACGAGTTTCCCGAGCCGCTCATCACCATCTTCGAGCCGCGGGCTTACCCCGAGCTGCTGCGCTTTCTGGGGCTAGGGTACTCGTGCCCCCGCAAGATGCTCATCAACACCGATGTGGAGGTGCTGCCCACGCCCGGCGGCGAGGCCCTGCGCAACGTGAACACCCCCGCCGAGCGCGAGGCCGCCGAGCAGGCGCTGGGTTAGGGGCGAAAGTAGCGGGCGCGTGTACGTAAATCAGGCCGTTCGTGCTAGGTTTGCCGGGTGGCCACCTGGCCGCCCGACCCGCCCGCTATGAAGCAACCCATACCTGACTGGCAAAATTGGCAGAACCTCTACAATTGGCGCCTGCTGGCAGCCACGGGCCTGGCCTGGATGCTGATTGCGGTGGTGCGCTCCCTGCTCGACAAGCCGCGCCGCATGCCCCGCGCCCGCGCCTGGCTGCTGATGCTGTGGCTGCCGGCGGTAGTGGGCTTTGGGGTGACGGCCGCGCTACACTACCGCAATAACCTGCTGTCGGAGTGGTACATCCTGTTTGTGTACGGGGTAGTGGTGGCCGTGTTGCTGGGCGCACGCCACTACCGCCCGGCCGCCACCATGCTGTGGGCCCTCACGGTGCCAACGTTGTACCGGGCAATCGGCGTGGCGATGGAACTGGGGCATTACCAGTTCAAAGCACCCTACAACGCCTATTACCAAAAGTGGAGCCGGCTTAATTTTCTGTGGTTTGCCGGCTTCATCACGCTGGCTTTTTACCAGAAAAAGACCCTGGCCAAGCAGCAGGCCCGGCGCGAGGAAGAGGAGCGCCAACTGCGGCTGGCCGCCGCCCGCAACGCCGACCTCGAGCGCCTGGTAGCCGCCCGCACCGCCGCCCTCACCCAGCAGGCCGACGAGCTGCACCACGCCCTAGCCGAGCTGCGCGCCACCCAGCAGCAGCTTATTCAGCGCGAGAAGATGGCTAGTCTGGGCGAGCTCACGGCGGGCATCGCCCACGAGATTCAAAACCCCCTCAATTTCGTCAACAACTTTGCCGACGTGAGCGCCGAGCTGGTGGCCGAGCTCGAAGCCGAGCAGGCCAGCCCCGCGCCCGACGCCGGCCTCGAAGACGAGCTGCTGAGCGACCTGCGCCACAACCTGCACAAAATAAACCAGCACGGCCAGCGGGCCGCCAGCATTGTGCGCGGCATGCTGGCCCACTCGCGCCAGAGCACCGGCGAGCGCCAGCCCACCGACGTGAATGCCCTAGCCGACGAGTACCTGCGCCTGGCCTACCACGGCCTGCGCGCCAAGGATAAAACCTTCAACGCCACGCTCAATACCGAGTTTGCGGCCCTGCTGCCGCTGGTGCCCGCCGTGCCCGGCGACCTGGGCCGAGTGCTGCTCAACCTCTTCACCAACGCCTTTTACGCCGTGCAAAAGCGCCAACTGGCTGCCGGTCCCGGGTACGCGCCTACGGTGCAGGTGCGCACGCGCCGGGCAGGCGAGGAGGTCGAAATCTGCATTCGCGACAACGGCACGGGCATTCCGAAGGCCGTGCGGCAGAAGATTTTTCAGCCCTTTTTCACCACCAAGCCCAGCGGCGAGGGCACCGGCCTGGGCCTCTCGCTGGCCCACGACATTGTGGTGCAGGGCCACGGCGGCACCTTGGCCGTGGACAGCCAGGAGGGCGAGTTCACCGAGTTTGTGGTGCGGCTGCCGTTTCGGTAGGCGAGGTGGGCTAGCTACCCAAAGCGCGAAAATAAAGCTAATGGCTTAAATCATAACTAACTGACTATATGGCAGGTGGTGAATTATACATGGCCGCGCCGTCGGCCATCGGGCTGATGTACTGGGGGCGCAAGGCCCTGAATATTCCCGAGCGCCTGCCGGAGTGGGACCGCTGGCTGACCGGCCTTTGGCGTCCGGCCGCCGTTATCACGGTGCTAGGATTATTGATAGGTGGGCCGGTGTTTGACTGGCTCGATAATATATTCCTAGCCTTTGTTATGGGTATCGGCATTGCCATCGGCTGGAAGCTGCGTGCCTACCGGCCAGCGCTGTGGCTGGCCGTGGCGCTGCTGCCAGCTACCGTGCTGCTGGTGCTGAAGATGTTGGCGCAACCCTTCACTAAAGACTTGGAAAATGGCAGTGTCGATAATTTGGAGGGCCTGGTAATACTCTGGGGCGGTGTTTTTCTGCTGATAGCGCGCAGCCAATCCAAGGCCATCACGGCCGAAGCCGAGGCCCGCCGGGTCGCCGAGCAGGAGCAGCGCGCCATTGCTACCCAGAGCCAGACGCTCGAATACGAGGTGAACCACCGCACGGCTGCCCTCACCCGCCAGACCGACGAGCTGCGCGCCGCCCTGGCCGAGCTGCAAGCCACGCAGGACCAGCTCATTCAGAGTGAGAAGATGGCTAGCCTGGGCGAGCTTACGGCGGGCATCGCCCACGAGATTCAGAACCCGCTCAACTTCGTCAACAACTTTGCCGACGTGAGCGTGGAGCTGGTGGCCGAGCTGGCCGAGGAGCGCGCCCGCCCCACCCGCGACCGCACCCTGGAAGCCGAGCTGCTCACCGACCTCCGGCAGAACCTGGCGCGCATTGCCCAGCACGGTGGCCGGGCGGCGGGCATCGTGCGCGGAATGCTGGAGCACAGCCGCGCCAGCACTGGCGAGCGCCAGCCCACCGACGTGAACGCCCTGGCCGACGAGTACCTGCGCCTGGCCTACCACGGCCTGCGCGCTAAGGACAAGACCTTTAATGCCACCTTGCAGCCCGCGCTGGCCCCCGGCCTGCCGCTCATCCAGGCTGTACCCGGCGACCTGGGCCGGGTGTTGCTCAACCTGCTCACCAACGCCTTCTACGCCGTGCAGAAGCGTCAGCAAACGGGCGAAGCCGGCTACGCGCCCACCGTGGGTGTGCGCACAGCGCTGGTCGGCGATAGGGTAGAAATTCAGGTGCGCGACAATGGCACCGGCATGAGCCCCGAGGTGCAGGCCCGCATTTTTCAGCCCTTTTTTACCACCAAGCCCAGCGGCGAGGGTACCGGGCTAGGGCTGTCGCTGAGCCACGACATCATCGTGCAGGGCCACGGCGGCACGCTGGCCGTGGCTAGCCAGGAGGGCGAGGGCACTACTTTCACCATCGCGCTGCCGGCTTAGCCGCGCCCACATTTCCTATCTTTACCACCCATGAAAATCCTGGTAGTTGACGACGAGCCCGACGTGCGGCTGCTGTTTGAGCAGCGCTTCCGGCGCGAAATCCGCAGCGGTGAGTTTGCTTTTTCCTTCGCCTACTCGGGCGAGGAGGCGCTCACGTTTCTGCGCGACCACCCCAGCGAGGTCGTCCTTATTCTCTCCGACATCAACATGCCCGGTATGAGCGGGCTCGAGCTGCTGCGCCACGTGAAGCAGGACCCCCTGCCGCCCCCCCAGCCGCTCGTGATGATGCTCACCGCCTACGGCGACAGCGAAACCCACGCCCAGGCTATGCAACTCGGAGCCAATGACTTCCTGACCAAGCCGGTGGACTTTGCCGCGCTCAAGGAAAAGCTCCACGCCATTCCGTCCCTATGAAAACAAAAATTCTGGTCGTCGATGATGAGGCCGATTTGGAGCTGCTCATCAAGCAGAAATTCCGCCGCAAAATCCGCGAAAATGCCTACGAATTCCTCTTCGCCGCCAACGGTCAGGAAGCCCTCGAGCGACTTAGCGAGCACCCCGATACCGACATCGTACTGAGCGACATCAATATGCCTGTTATGGACGGCCTCACGCTGCTCGGCCGCCTGCCCGAGGCCAGCCCCGTCACCAAAACGGTGATGGTATCGGCCTACGGCGACATGCAGAACATCCGGGCCGCCATGAACGGCGGGGCCTTCGACTTCGTGTGCAAGCCGGTTGATTTCAATGACTTGGAATTGACCATCGAGAAGACGGCCAGCCACGTGCAGCAACTGCGCGATACGATGAAGGCCATCCAGGAAAACAACATCCTGCGCATGTACGTCGATGAAACCGTCATCAATTTCATGGCCCGTCCTGGCTTTGAGAACAAGCTACTGGCCAGCGAAACGGTGGAGGCCACGGTGATGTTTGTGGATATCTGCGGCTTCACCTCGCTCTCCGAAACGCAGTCAGCCGCCACGGTAGTGGGCTTGCTGAATAAGTATTTCGACGAGATTGTACGCGAGATAATCGCCCACGGCGGCTACATCGACAAGTTCATGGGCGACGCCGTGATGGCCGTGTTCCGGGGCGAGTACCACCTCGACCGCGCCCTCGACGCCGCCCTGGCCGTGCGCGCCCAACTGCAAGACACCCACGACCCGCTGCCCAATGGCACCGACTACCACCCCGCCATCAGCATCGGTATCAACACCGGCGAAATGGTATCGGGTAATATCGGCTCCGCCAGCCTCAAGCGCCTGGATTACACCGTAATAGGTGATACTGTGAACGTGAGCCAGCGCCTGCAATCAGCCGCCCAGCCCAACCAGATTGTCATCACCGAAGCCATCTACGAGCGCATCAAGGAAAGCTTCCAGTGCACCCCGATTGGCGAGTTGAAGCTGAAAAACAAGGCGAACCCGATAATGACCTATGAGGTAGTGGCGTAGCGTAAATAAGGCAAAAAAGAACGTCATGCTGAGCCTCGCGAAGCATGACGTTCTTTTTAGTAAATCACTTTGCTACTTGCAGCGCCTCATTTTGCCGGCGCAGGCGCTGGCACAGCACTTTCATGATGTTACGCAGCACCTCGGGCCGCTCCTCCATCACATCGTAGAAATCTTCCTGGTCGAGGCGGAAAACGGTGGCCGCATTTTGCACTATGGCAGAGGCTGAGCGCGGCTCGGCATCGAGCAAGGCTAGTTCACCAAAAAAATCGCCCTTACCGAAGGTAGCCAGCAGTTGCGGGCCGTTGAAAACGCCCACCTGACCTTCGTACACGATGAAGAGCGAGGCCCCGAGGTCGCCCTTTGCAAATATTTGCTGAGCAGCCGCGAAGCTGACCTCGTGCATGATAGGCACGATGCTGCTGAGCACGTTCTCGGGCGTTTCGGCAAACAAGGCCGTTTGCTGGAGCACTGCCACCCGCTCGGCGGCACTGATGTGCGAGGTAGTGGCGGCGTGGCTCATAAACAGCGAGTCGAGGGTTTGATGGGCAGCGTTTACCTGCTGATACAGATTGGGTTGCTGGCTGGCTAGCCGCGCTAAAATGGCGAAGGCGCTTTCGCGCACCAATGGACTAGCGCTGCGCAGGTGGGGCGAAAGTGCCGCTACGGTGGCGGCCGTGGGCTGCCAGTGGTCAAGGGCAGCGCGCACCGTCCAGTCGGTAAAAGCGGTTTCGCCGCGCTCCACAATGGTTTCGACGATGGGGGCGGGGGCCAGCAGCGGCCCCAGCAGCCGGTCGAAGGTGCGTTCTTTTTCGGCGGGCGGGGCTAGGCTCAGCAGCGCCTGCAAGCCCTGGTAGGTGGGCCGGGCGATGCTGTTGTCGAGGATTTCGAGGGCGTTGGCTTGGCGCTCGCGGGCGGCGTTGGCCACGCCGCGCTGGGCATCGGCAATGAGCTGCGGCGGGTAAATCTGGCCGAGCAGGGCAAAAACCCGCTGCTGGGTGCGCAGCAGCTCATAATCGAGGCAGCTGGCCAGCTCGGTGCTGGCCGTAGCCTGGCCGTGCAGCAATTGTTGGGCTAGTTGCAGTTCATCGTGCACCAGCGCCTGAAACAGCGGGACTTCGTGCGGCAGCACGTCAAAATGGCGCAGGGCGCGCAGCGCGGCCTCGCGCCGAAACAGGTGCGGCTGCCTGGCCAGCGCTACCAGCAGCTGGCGGCTGGCTGGCGTGCGCAGCCGGCCGCACACCTGCGCCACGCGCCGCACCAGTGTTTGGTCGGCGTCGGTGCTGAGCACTTCAGCCAGAGTAGGCAGCACCGCATCGCCGAGGCGCAGCAGGTGCTGGGTAGCCTGGGGCCGGGTGGCCTTGCCGGGCAGCGCGTGCACGAGTTGGCGCACTTCGGCGGGGCTGGCGGTGGCGGGGGCTGGGGAAGCAGCTAGGGTATCGGCCTCCGTCGCAGTAAGGTTGTCATCGGCAAAGCGGCGGCTGAGCGCGTGTTGCAGCTCGGCCACGTACTGGCGATAGGTGCGCAGTAACAGAAGGAGTACGCCCAGCATCAGCAGCCCCATCCATATGAAAGGCCCCCAGGTCTGGCCGCCCGGCAGCGCGTGCAGGGCAAACAGCAGGCCGCCGCCCAGCGCCATGCCCAGCGGCTCGTACAAGCCCTTGGCGAGGGTGTGCGCTTGCAGGCGCTCGGTGGGCGTGAGGGGCTGAAACAACAGCAGAAATACCGGGTCGAATACCGCCCGGCGCAATACTTCCAGCCCCAGGTACAACCCGCAGAAATACAGCAGCGTTGATTCTACCTCGGCCCGGTTCAGGCCCGCGTAGGCGGCCAGGGCGAGCAGCATCACGCCCGGCAGGGCCAGCAGCACCCAGCGCACCCCTAGCCGGTCCACGGTGTGCTGCGAGAGCAGCAGCTTGAAGAGCATGGCCACGAGGTAGGTGCTCACCAGCACCGTGCCCACGTAGCGCATGATGGCCGCCTCGTCGTGGAAGCGGTGCTTCACGTTCACGAAAAACAAGTACTCGATACCCGTGGTCACGGCGGCCAGGGCCAGCAGGCTGAGGCACATGGTCTGTACCATCTGGCTGTCGCCAAACCAGCGGCGCAGCCCCGGCGCCACCGCATGCGTGCGCGCGCGGCGGGCCACCGGGGCCGCCTCCACCACGTGCGAGCTGAGCGTGGCGCGCAGGGCCAGCAGCGCCGTGAGGTAAGCCCCGAAGGCCGTAGCCAGCAGCCACGGCAGGTCAGCATTGCTGTGAATAAAGATGGCCAGCACGGCACCCATCGCCTTGGCCGGCATGTCGCCCGCGCTGATGATGCCAAATAGCCGCTTGCCCTGCCGCACGTCAAACACCACCGCCGACACGCCCCAGAATTCCAGATTGGTCAGTAGATAAATAACCCGGTAGCCCGCCATAATGGCCACCGCCGCCGCCACGGAGTGGCCCACTACCACTAGCACCCCTAGCACGCCCGCCAGGGCCACCGCCGCCAGCAGCACCCGCACGGCCAGCTTTTGCAGCAGCCAGTGGTGCTCGTAGTAGCCATAAATTTTGCCGGTGGCCAGCATGGCCAGCGCGGCCACGCCGTAGGCCAGCGGCAGGTTGCGCTCGGGGTTGTTTTCGAGCAGCAGCACGTTGGCCGCCACGTACACCAAGATGGTGCCGACCCCCAGTAGAAAATTGTGCAGGAAAAACAGCCACACCGTGCGCCCTTCGTCGGGGCGCACCCCTAGCAGCCGCTGCCCGCGTTCAGTTATCGTCATACCTTATAAGCCGCCAGAAACTAGCCCCAACGGCTTTGCAAGATAGCGCCGCCGCCCGGCCGCCCCGCAAGCAAAAGCGGGCGGCAGGCTCCTGAAAGCCCACCGCCCGCCCCGTAATAAGGTAGCCTGACGGTCGCGCTACGCCGCTCGCATCAGCCGCAGCGGCGACTTCTCAAACTTGCTGCGTGCGTAGCTCTCGGTGATGGTGAACTCCACCACGCCCGCCTCCGAGGGCATCTCAAACATGGCATCGGTCATAATGCTCTCGCAGATGGAGCGCAGGCCGCGGGCCCCTAGCCGGTACTCGTCGGCGCGCTCCACAATGTATTCCAGCGCGCCGTCGGTGAAGTCGAGCGCAATGTTTTCCATACCAAACAGGCGCTTGTACTGCCGTACCAGCGAGTTTTTGGGCTCGGTCAGGATGAGGCGCAGCGTGTCCTTGTCGAGCGGGTTGAGGTGGGTGAGCACCGGCAGGCGGCCAATCAGCTCGGGAATCAGGCCAAAGCTCTTAATGTCCTGGGCCGACACGTAGCGCAGGAAGTTCTGCGTGTCCACGTTCTCCTCCAGGTTGGTCTTGGAGAAGCCCATCGGCTTGGTGTTCAAGCGGCTCTTGATGATGCGGTCGATGCCCGAAAAGGCCCCGCCGCACATAAACAGAATGTTTTCGGTATTCACCGAAATCATCTTCTGGTCGGGGTGCTTGCGCCCGCCCTGCGGCGGCACGTTGATGTGCGTGCCTTCCAGCAGCTTCAGCAGCGCCTGCTGCACGCCCTCGCCGCTCACGTCGCGCGTGATGCTAGGGTTGTCGCTCTTGCGGGCGATTTTGTCAATCTCGTCGATGTAGACGATGCCGCGCTCGGCCGCTTCCAAATTGTAGTCGGCCGCTTGCAGCAGGCGCGTCAGGATGCTTTCCACGTCCTCACCCACGTAGCCAGCCTCAGTCAGCACCGTGGCATCAGCAATGCAGAAGGGCACTTGCAGAATCTTGGCCAGCATGCGCGCCAGGAAAGTCTTGCCCGTGCCGGTTTCGCCCACCATGATGATGTTCGACTTCTCAATCACCACCTCGTCGTGCTGGGGCTTCTGCATCAGGCGCTTGTAGTGGTTGTACACGGCCACGCTCATCACGCGCTTGGCTTCGTCCTGGCCCACCACGTACTGATCGAGGTGGGTTTTGATTTCGCGGGGCTTGATGAGGTTGAACTTGGGCTGCCGGGCCTCGGCTTGCAGCTTGGTTTCTTCGCTCAAAATGTGCTGGGCCTGCGCCACGCACTTCTCGCAAATGTGGGCATTGATGCCCGAAATCATCACCGCGACGTCGCGCTTGGGCTTATTACAAAAAGAGCAGGCTATTTCCGGCATCGGGAGTATTCGGTAGAAAAACCGCCTTCAAAAAGAAAACGGCCACAAAGATAAGTTGGCTGCCCAGCATTGCGCCCGGCCAGCTTCAGGAGACACGTTGCAGTAAAGACGTTGCCCCTAGCTTTAGTTGCCCCAAAGCAAAAAATCCAAGAAAAAAGGCCGTCCCATCGAACGGCCTTTCTTCTTAAAATAACAAATTCCGGTCACAGTCAGCTCGCCGCAGGCGGGCGTATCCCCGAAATCAGTTTAATCCGTTAAATCTGCGGTCTAGGCGGGCTTCTTTTCCAGCACCTCGTCAATCAGGCCGTACTCTTTAGCCTCATCGGCACGCATCCAGTAGTCACGCTCCGAGTTGTCGTAGATTTCCTGGTACGTCTTGCCGCTGTGTTTTGCCAGAATGTCATACAGCTCTTTTTTGAGCTTCAGAATCTCGCGGGCTGTGATTTCAATATCGGTCGATTGGCCTTGGGCACCGCCGCTGGGCTGGTGAATCATCACGCGGGCGTGGGGGAGGGCCGAACGCTTGTCTTTGGCACCACCAGCCAGCAATACGGCACCCATCGAAGCTGCGAGGCCCGTGCAGATGGTGGCTACGTCGGGGTTCACGTACTGCATGGTGTCGTAGATGCCGAGACCAGCGTACACCGAACCACCGGGCGAGTTGATGTACAGCAGGATATCTTTCTTGGAATCGGCCGACTCCAGGAACAGCATCTGTGCCGTCAGGATGTTAGCGATGTAGTCATCCACGGCCGTACCCAGAAACACGATGCGGTCCATGATGAGGCGCGAGAACACGTCGATTTCGCGGAAGTTCTGCGGACGCTCCTCAATCACCGAGCGGGTCATATTGCTCGGCATGATGAGCCCGCCGCGCGTCTGGCCTTCTACGTTATGAATATACTGGTCCACGGCCAAACCGTTGAGGCCCTGATGCTTTACAGCAAATTTGCGAAACTCTTGTTTATTCAGCATGTGGGTAAAATGTAGGGTAAGCTTCAGCTTGCCCGTGTTCAAAAGCAAAAGACGGGTAGGGTGACCGAATGTTGTAGCGCGGACTCTGTGAGTCCGCGCATGGGTAGTCTGAACAACGTTACCACGCGCGGACTCACAGAGTCCACGCTACAACAAAAAAGCCCTTACGCGGGGCGTAAGGGCTTTTTTAACTGGCAACTAGGCCGAAGGTTTAGCCTTCGTTCTGGTTGCGAAATTCTTCGGCCGTTACGGGCTCATCCGTAACAACAACTTTGCCACGCAGGGCCTCCACTACTTTCTCTGCCAGAATGGCCTCGTACTCCTGCACGTAGTTTTTGCCGTTCTCCTGCTTGAGGTAGTTGTCAGCAAAACCCACCATGCCCTGGCGCATCTCGTCGGTCAGCTGCATGCCGCCGCCAAACTGGCCCAGAATCTTGTCCAGCACGCGGTCGCGGATTTCGTCGGTCTCTACTTTGAGGCCCATATCTTCCACCACTTTATTGCGGATGAGGCTCCACTTCAGCTCGCGCTCGTAGTCCGAGTAGTGCTGCTCCACCGTGGCAGCGTCGAGCTTGCCTTCGTTGGCGCGCACCAGCCACTTCTTGAAAAACTCCACCGGAATCTGGATGGTGGTGTTGTCAATCATGGCGTCGATGAGGCGACGGTTCACCAGGTTGTCCGACTCGCGGTTGTAGTTCTCCTGAATGGTCTCGCGCACCTTAGCGTCGAACTCCTCTTTCGAAGAAACCGCCTCAGGGCCAAACACTTTGTCAAACAGCTCCTGGTTTTCCTCGGGAGCGGCCGTGCGGTTGATTTTCTCTACCTCAAACTCGTAGTCGCCAGTAGCCTGGCTGGCCTCTTCCTTGCTCAGGCCCGAGAAGCTGCGGATAGCACCCGCGTCGCCACCGAAGGCGTCGCTCAGGTCAAACGTGATGGTGTCGCCAGCCTTTGCGCCGATGAAGCGCTCTTGGCCGTTCTTCACCTTGTTTATGGGCAGCAGCACCGTCTGGCCTTCGCCTTCGGCACCGGCCTTCTTCAGCTTGCCGAAGAGATAGTCGTCGGCCTCAGCAACCTCGGGGTTGGTGGTTTCGCCAAACTGACGGGTAATCTGCTCGTTGGTTTCGGCCAGGGTGGCGTCGTCGAGCGTGATGGCGGGGCGCTTCAGCTCCACCTGGTTCTCGGCGGGCAGCTCGAAGTCGGGCAGCAGGCCCAGCTCAAACTGGAAATCAAATGCCTTGGCGGTGTCGAAATCTACATCGCTTGGCACCGGAATCGGCTCGCCCAGGATTTTTACGTTGTTGTCGCGCAGGTACGAATCAACCGAGCTGCCTAGCAGGCGGTTGATTTCGTCGGCCAGAATGCCTTTGCCGTACATTTTGCGCACCAAGCCAGCGGGCACTTTGCCGGGGCGGAAGCCCTTGAACTGCGCCTTCTTGGTGGTTTCCTTGATTTGCTTTTCTACAGCGTCGTTGTAGTCGGCCTCGTCCAGGTGCACGTTCAGCAGCCCGGTTAGCTGCTCCTCATTGCGGTCAAGCGTAATATTCAAAACGGTGGGAGCAAGCTGAGGCTTGCCAGTCGGAAAGGTTAAAAAAAAGGCCCCTAACTACCTAGCCAGGGGCCTGTTCAACAGAGAGTACTCGTGCGGATGGAGGGACTCGAACCCACACACCGTAAGGAACCAGAGCCTAAATCTGGCGCGTCTACCAATTTCGCCACATCCGCATTGGGCTAGCCCGTCGCCATTCGCTGCGGGGCCGCAAAGGTAGGAGTTATTTACTAGCCCCACAAGAGGCAACATAGGATAAGCGTTGGCTAGCCACAGCAAAGCCTTAGTAAACGGCCCTAGCGTATGACCAGGTGGGGCCGGCCAACGCTTATCCGTCCCTCCGGCCACTATTTGAGCCCCACGCCTGTTATTTGTAGTATCATGCCTCCCGTAATTGACCTCGAAGCCGAACGCCAGGAAATACTGCGCCACTACCGCCGCTTGCTGCGCACGGCCAAGCCCTACCTGCACGACGGCGATACCAAGCTGATTAAGAAGGCCTTCAATCAAAGCCTGGAGGCGCATAAGGACATGCGCCGCAAGTCGGGCGAGCCCTACATTCTGCACCCGCTGGCCGTGGCCCAGATTGCGGTGGAGGAAATCGGGCTGGGTACCACCAGCATCGTGGCGGCCCTGCTGCACGACGTAGTAGAGGACACGCCCACCGAAATTTCGGATGTGGAGCGTGACTTCGGCCCCAAAGTGGCCCGCATCGTGGACGGCCTCACCAAAATTTCGGGCGTCTTCGAGCAAGGTACCAGCGAACAGGCCGAGAACTTTCGCAAGATGCTGCTCACGCTGAGCGAGGACGTGCGCGTGATTCTCATCAAGCTCGCCGACCGCTTGCACAACATGCGCACGCTCGACTCGATGCCGCGCCATAAGCAGCTCAAAATCGCCAGCGAAACCATCTACCTCTACGCCCCGCTGGCCCATCGGCTAGGCCTCTACGCCATCAAGACGGAGCTTGAGGACCTGCACCTCAAGTACACCGATACGGAGGTATATACCGAGCTGAAAGGCAAGGTGAAGCAGAGCCAGAGCGCCCGCAATCGCTTTATTAAGGAGTTTGTGCAGCCCATTGATGACGAACTGAAGGTTCAAGGCTTCAGCTACGAGATAAAGGGCCGGCCGAAGAGTATCTACTCGATTCTCAAGAAGATGCGCAAGCAAAACGTCACCTTCGAGGAGGTGTATGACCTGTTTGCCATTCGCATCATTCTGGATGTGCCGCCCGAGCAGGAAAAGGCCGCCTGCTGGCAGGTGTACAGCATCGTGACGGATTTTTACCAGCCCAACCCCGACCGCCTGCGTGACTGGGTGAGCACGCCCAAGGCCAACGGCTACGAGAGCCTGCACACCACCGTGATGTCGCACCCCGGCCAGTGGGTAGAGGTGCAAATCCGCTCGCGGCGCATGGACGACATTGCCGAGAAAGGCTACGCCGCCCACTGGAAATACAAGGATACCGGCAGCCTCCAGCCCGAGAGCACGCTCGAAGCCTGGGTCAACCGCGTGCGCGAAATGCTGGAAAGCAACAACTCCAGCGCCTTGGAATTCATGGATGAGTTCCGCCAGAACCTGTTCGTGAAAGAGGTTTATACCTTCACGCCCAAGGGCAAGCTCGTCATTTTGCCCGATAAAGCCACGGCGCTCGATTTTGCGTTCGACATTCACACCCACATCGGCTTGCGCTGCCTGGGGGCAAAAATTAATCAAAAGTTGGAGCCCTTCAGCTACCAGCTGCGCAACGGCGACCAGGTCGAAATTCTGACTTCGCACAAGCAGAAGCCAACCCCGGAGTGGCTCAACTACGTGATTACCAGCAAGGCTAAGAATCGTATCAAGGACTTCCTGCGCGACGACAAGCGCGCCAAGGCCGACGATGGCAGGTTTTTTTACGAAAAGCGCTTGGAGCTGATTGGGGTGGAAAACACGCCCGAAAATCTTCAGCGCGTGCTCACGTATTTCAACGTCGCTAATGCCCCGGATTTTTATTATCGGCTAGCCTTGGGGCAGCTCGATGGCCGCGAAATCCGCGATACCTTATTTAAAGTAGTGCCCGCTGCCCGTAGCGGCGCGGTGCTGGAGAGGCAGAACTTCGACAGTGAGGTGCAGAAAATCCGGGGGGTGCGCCCCGATATGCTCGTCGTGGGCGAGCGCACCGACAAGCTCAACCACAGCCTGGCGCGCTGCTGCAATCCCATTCCCGGCGACGACGTATTTGGTTTCGAAACCGAAACCGGCCTCATCATCCACCGCACCAGCTGCCCGCGCGCCGTCGATTTGATGTCGAACTACGGCAACCGTATCGTGCGGGCCAAGTGGACCGACCAGCTGGAACTATCCTTCCTGGCGGGTATCCGCTTCAAGGGCTCCGACCGGGTGGGCATCGTCAACGATGTGACGCGTATCATCTCTACCAGCCTCAAGGTGAATATGCGCTCTATTTCGGTAGAGTCAAACGATGGCTTCTTCGAAGGCCAGATTATCGTGTTCATCAACGATACCGACCACCTTAACAAGCTCATTCAGCGCCTGGCCAAGGTAAACGGCGTGTTGCAGGTCGAGCGCTTCGACTCGTAACCCGATGGCTAGCCTCCCACTCATCCACGGCACCAGCGTCAATGCGCGCACGCAGTGTGCGCACTACCATTCTGAGCGCGATATCATTGCCATCAAGCACCCCTGCTGCGCCACCTTCTATGCCTGCATCAAGTGCCACGACGAAGCTACCGACCATGCTGCCACCGTGTGGCCGCGCCAGCAATTCAACGAGCCGGCCGTGTACTGCGGCAACTGCCACACCACGCTGAGCATTGCGCAGTACTTGGGCTGCAACAATACCTGCCCAATTTGCCGGGCCGCTTTTAACCCTGGCTGCGCCAACCACTACCCGCTCTATTTCGAGCAGTAAACCAAATGCTCGTGCCAAGGCTTATGCACCATAAGCATTTTTAGAAGTAAGCTAGTTTTATCCCGTGAATAATCATCCCTCTACCCCGGCCCCGGGCGCTACCGCCGAAGCTCAGCAGGGCGCCGGCGGCTCGTCCGAAACCGGCTACGCGGCCCGGCATACCCCCAGCGCCTCCAGCCAGGCCACGCTCAACACCGACCGTCTTGAAGAAGTAAAAAAAATCTTCACCGCGCATCTCGAAAACAAAGGCCTCCGCAAAACGGCCGAGCGCTACGCTATTCTCGAAGAAATCTACGTGCGCTCGGGCCACTTCGATGTGGAGGAGCTCTACGCTGGCATGAAGGAGCGCAACCTGCAAGTGAGTCGCGCCACGGTGTATAACACCCTCGACTTGCTCGTAGAGCAGGGCCTGGTAAGCAAGCACCAATTTGGCCGCAACCTCGCGCAGTACGAAAAAAGCTATGGCTATCGGCAGCACGACCACGTTATTTGCACCGAGTGCCATAAGGTGGTCGAGTTCTGCGACCCTCGCATCCACGGCATCCAAACGATGGTCGGCGACCTATTGAATTTTCACATTCTCCATCATTCCCTAAATTTGTACGGCATCTGCGGCGATTGCCGCGCCAAAGCTGCTGCTACGCCGCCCGCCCACTAGCCCTCCACTATCCGCCTAAGCCGGCTTCCTCCCCCGGAGCCACCTGAATGACGACTACCAGTAAGCTCACCGACAACGTTTTATATATCGCGCTCACCGGCGACCTTATCGGCAGCCCCGATACCCAGCAGCTGCTGCAACTGGTGGATGGCTACCTGGGGGAGGCTGTCACGCACTGCGCGGTAGACCTGTCGGCCGTGCGCTACATCAACAGCACCGGGCTGGGCATCTTGGTGTCGCTGCTCACCAAGTTCCGCAGCCGAGGCGGCGAGCTGGTCCTCATCAACCCCGCCGACCACCCGCGCAAGATGCTGGCCCTCACCAAACTCAACAATATCTTTACCGTAGCCGCCGACGAAGCCACCGCCCGCCAGCAGCTCACCCTAGCCGCCTCCTAGGCGGCTATTTTTTTGCCCTAAATTTCAAAACCCTCTCCAAGTCAGCAACAAACCATCTGGTTCTCCCGCTCTTTTTGAAGAGGAGGATAGGGGTAAGGCGCAGTGCAACGAGAGATAAATACAACCCAATGCCAGTTGACGTACTAGTAGGCCTCCAGTGGGGCGACGAAGGAAAAGGTAAAATCGTAGACGTACTAGCCCCCACCTACGATGCCGTAGCTCGCTTTCAGGGTGGCCCCAACGCCGGCCACACCCTCACCTTCGACGGCCTGAAGCACGTGTTGCACCAGGTGCCGAGCGGCATCTTCCATCCCCACATCCTTAACGTAGTCGGCAACGGCGTCGTCCTCGACCCGGTCGTATTCCGCGGCGAGTTGCAAAAGCTGACCGATAGGGGAGTGGACTGGAGCCAGAACCTCTATATCTCCAAAAAGGCCCAGCTCATCCTGCCTAGCCACCGCGCCCTCGACCGCATCAGCGAAGAAGCCCGCGGCAACACCAAAATCGGCAGCACCCTCAAAGGCATCGGCCCCACCTACTCCGATAAAATCGGCCGCGTGGGCCTGCGCGTCAGCCACATTCTACTGCCCGATTTTCAGGAGCGGTATAAGGAGGCCGTGGCCCACCACGCCAGCATCGCCAGCCACTATGGCAAGGAGCTGGAAATTGCCGAGTTCGAAGCTGACTTCTTCTCCGCTGTCGAGTTCTTGCGCACCCTGCAAATCATCGACACCGAATACCTTCTCAACGACCTGTTGAAGCAAGGTAAGCGCGTCCTCGCCGAAGGCGCCCAGGGCTCGCTACTCGATATCGACTTTGGCACCTACCCCTACGTTACCTCGTCGAGCACCATTGCCGCCGGCGCCTGCACCGGCCTCGGCATTGCGCCCCGCCACATCGACAAGGTATATGGCATCACCAAAGCTTATTGTACCCGCGTCGGTAGCGGCCCCTTCCCCACGGAGCTCAACGACGAAGTCGGCGAGCAAATCCGTCAGGCCGGCCGCGAGTTCGGCTCCACCACCGGCCGCCCCCGCCGCACCGGCTGGATAGACCTGCCCGCCCTCCGCTACGCCATCATGCTCAACGGCGTCACCGAACTGCACCTCATGAAAGCCGACGTGCTCGATGGCTTCGCCGAAATCCAGGCCTGCACCCACTACCGCACCGCCACCGGCGAGAGCACCGCCAATCTGCCCGACCCCGGCCAACTCGAAACTATCACCCCCGAGTACCAGGCCATCCCCGGCTGGAACACTGACCTTACCCACGTCACCGACGCCGCTCAGTTCCCCCAGCCCCTGCAAGACTACCTGGCTTTCCTTGAAAAAGAACTTGAAGTGCCCATCCGCATCGTCAGCGTCGGTCCGGACAGAGTGAGCACGCTATTCCGCTAGCCCCTGCTCCAAGTCGGGAGCCTAGTAAACGAATGTCATGCTGAACGTAGTGAAGCATCTCGGTCGCTTCTGCCACCTAGCTGGCGGAGTGGCAGAGATGCTTCATTACATTTAGTACAAGCCACCGCTGCTTCGCCCAATCCTACTAATGTAGGAGCCAAGCCAGATTATGACAGATTTCAAACCCAATCCAATAGAAGTTGATAAGGTATCAGTCCTTAAACCGTTCGACAGGTATAGGTACACGATAAAGAAAATAGCCGACTTTGAGCTAATCTACACACTTGCTCACGAAGACAGAACTTGGGCACTAGCAGAAGTGGAAGGAAGAACCATCGTTTCCCTGTGGCCAGCAGCGGTGTATGCACAAGCCAATGCAACCGACGTTTGGGCGAACTACCAAGTGCTGGCAATACCTCTAAATGAGTTGCTATCAACTCACCTAGAGTCATTTGAGAAAAATGGATTCTTGCTAAATGTATTTTCGAAGCCAGGTAAGACAGGCTTTGTCGTTTCATGCGACGAGTTCAGAACCTCTTTGGAAGAGGAGCTAGATAATTATTGAGCCTATTGAGCCGAATTAAGAGGTGCTGGAAATTTTCTTCCCCAAACCCAGCTACTTACAACCCTCACTCACCTTATTTCGTACTCCTCCGCTTGCCCGCCTAAAAAATCCTTCTACCTTTGCAGTCCCAAACGGCAACTGGCCCACTGGAAACCTGGAAAACGCAAGTCTCCAGTCAAAAAGCATAATTTACGGAACTCCTCGGTTAGCCCACGTGTCTCACCTCCCGTGCCTCCTCCGCAAGACCTATAAAAAAAGAAATTTCTTAAACCTCTTGCGAGAAACGAAAAGCTTTCCTTACCTTTGCACCCCGCTTCAACCGGAGGCGGTCAGACTGAAAAATGAGAGTAGAAAAGCTTAAAACTTTTTCGCTTCAAAATTTGGAAAGTCAAAAA
>Ga0160428_1000147_pt1 | contig 89502 bp, 68 predicted proteins | sample SolpanmetagenomM_FD_108198 | JGI IMG/M metagenome (GOLD analysis project Ga0160428, IMG submission 108198) | Solar panel surface microbial communities from Lawrence Berkeley National Laboratory, California, USA - M | ecosystem: Engineered > Built environment > Solar panel > Unclassified ...
AAGCTGCCCTCCTGGCCTTCCCAGAAGCAGGAAATCATGTACTGCACCGGCAGGTGGTTGCTGGAGTGCGACCACGCGTAGTAGTACTCGTAGCGGTGGGCGTAGATGATGTTGAACAGGCAGAACACCACCGACAGCACCGCCGCGCCGTGCACGAAGAACGCGCCCCGCGCCAGGCGCATCCAGCTGGCATCGGCCTGGCCCAGCGCCCGGCCGCGCGCCGCCTGAAAGTAGCCATAGGCGGCCACCGCTGCCGCCACGAAAGCCAGGATGACGCTGGCCTGGCCGAGATTTCCGATAAGTAAATTCACGAGCTAGCTGTTTTTTTGGCAAAGGTACCGCCCAACGGGCGGGCGATGAACGGCCGCCGCACGTTGCGACGGGGCTGGCCGAGTCATTTTCCTGTTTACCTTGATGGCCGCTTGACTTCTACACTCCATGCCTGCTCCTGGTTCCTTGCCCACCGACGTTCAGCCCCTAGCCGACTTTCCCCCCCCTAGCCCCGCCGCCCCGGCGCAAGCCGACGCCGCCAGCCAGCACTTGGCGGCGCTGGCCAGCGGCCTGCGCGAGGGCCTGCTGCTGCTCGACGACATGAAACAAGCGGTGCTGGCCAACGACCAGTTTTGCACCCTGCTGGGCCTGCCCATGCCCGCCAGCCAGTACGTGGGGCTGGCCACCAGCCAGCTCACCGTGCTGATGCTGCCCTACCTCGAAGACCCGGCCGCCTACGCCGCCGAGCTGGCCGCCCTGCGGCCCGACCACATCCCGAGCACGCGGCTGCGGCTGCGCGATGGCCGCGTGCTGGAGCGGGACGCCCGCCCCGTGCCCCTGGGCGACAAGCAGGGCTGGCTGCTAAGCTACCGCGACGTGACGCAGCAGCAGCAGGCCGAAGCGGCGCGCGATGCGCAGCGCCGCTTCTACGAGACCATTCTGGATGAGGTGCCCGTGGAAATAGCCGTGCTCGACGAGCAGCGCCGCTACGTGTACGTGAACCCCCAGGCCGTGCCCGACCCCGCGCACCGCGCCTGGCTGCCGGGCCGCACCCTGGCCGAGTACTGCACCCGCTACGGCTTTCCGCTGGAGCTGGCCGCGCAGCGCGACCGCATGTTTGAGCTGGCCGAGGCCAGCCCCGCGCCCGTGAGTTGGGTAGACCGCACGCCGGTGCCGGGCGGCGAGGTGCACCACCAGCGCCAGTTCAAGGTGCTGGCCGATGCGGGCCGGGGCCTGCCCTACATGCTGGGCAGCGGCCTCGACATCACAGCCCGCGTGCAGGCCGAGGAGCGCAGCCAGCGCAGCGAGGCCGAGCGCCGCGAGCAGCAGGAATTCATTGAGCAGGTGCTTAATACCAGTCCCAACCCCGTGTACGTGCGCGATGCGGCCGGCGAAGTAGTGTTTGGCAACCGGGCGCTGTTTCGGCTTGACGAACAAGCCGAGGTGGCCCCACCCAGCGAGCAGGTGCAGCTAGCCAAGGCGCGGGAGGCGGCCGAGTATGCCGCCATTGATGCCCAGGTACTGGCCACCGGCCAGGAGGTGCGGGCCGAGGAACGCTCGACCTCGCCCAGCGGCGAAGAGCGCTGGTTTTACACCATTAAGCGCCCGCTGGTGCGGCCCGATGGCACGGTGCACGTGCTGGGCGTGAGCACCGACATCACGGCCCTCAAGGCGGCGCAGCTGGCGGCCGAGGAGGCCGCGCAGGCCCGCGAAAACTTCTTGGCCAACATGAGCCACGAAATTCGCACGCCCATGAACGGCGTGCTGGGCATGGCCGCGCTGCTGGCCAAAACCCGCCTCAACCCGCAGCAGCAGGAGTTTGTGCGCACCATCCGCAGTTCGGGCACGCACCTGCTGGGCGTGCTCAACGACGTGCTCGACGTGTCGAAAATCCACTCGGGTAAGCTAGAGATGGAGTCCGTGGCCTTTCACCTGCACGATTCTATGCAGCAGGCCGTGGCCACGCTCACCTTGCAGGCCCAGGAAAAGGGCCTCGTGTTTGGCTTCAAGCCCTTTGCCACCAACGAGGCTCCCTGGGTGCTCAGCGACCCGTTTCGCCTCAACCAGATTCTACTCAACCTGCTTTCCAACGCCATCAAGTTCACGTCCAGCGGCAGCATCTGGCTGCGCAGCTTTCTGGTGGATGAGACGGACGAGGAGCTGCTCGTGCGCTTCACGGTGCAAGACTCGGGCATCGGCATCGGGCCGGAAGCGCTGGAGCGCATTTTTGAGAGCTTCACCCAGGCCTACGCCGACACCACGCGCCGCTACGGGGGCACCGGGCTGGGCCTCACCATCAGCCGGGCCTTGGTGACGCAGTTTGGCGGCGAGCTGAGCGTGACGAGCAAGCTGGGCCAGGGCAGCACGTTCTCCTTCACCATTCCGCTGCGCAAAACCCAGGAGCCCGCTCCTGCCCTAGCCGACGCCTTCGATACCGGGCAGCTGCGCGGCATTCGGGTGCTGCTGGCCGAGGACAACCCCATCAACCGCACCGTGGCCCGCCTGCACCTGCTACAATGGGGCGTGGAGGTGGAGGAGGCCGAGGACGGCCGCGAAGCCCTCAGCAAGCTGCAAGCCGGCACCTACGACGTGGTGCTGATGGACATTCAGATGCCGCACCTGAGCGGCATTGAGGTGACGCAGCAGCTGCGCCAACTGCCCGACCCCGCCCGCGCCAACGTGCCGGTGCTGGCCCTCACGGCCAACGTATTTCGCACCGATAACGAGAAGTACCTGGCCGCCGGCATGGACGACTACCTCGCCAAGCCCTTTGCCGAGGAGCACCTCTATGCCAAGCTCATCAACCTGCTACGCCAGCCGGCGGCCGCCAGCCTGCCCCCGCCGCCCGCCTACGACCTGGGCCGCCTGCGCCTCGATGCCAAGGGCAACACGGCCTTCATCAAGGGCATGGTCAATTCGTTTTTGACGCACATGCCGCCCAGCCTCCAAAAAATAAGGGCCGCCGCCGCTGCCCGCGACTGGCTGCTGGTGGCCGAGCTGGTGCACCACATCAAGCCCAACATTCTTACCCTCAGCATAGAGGGCGCCCTGGCCGCCATGCACATCCTGGAGCCCGCGCCCCTGCTGCTGCCCACGCCCGATGAGCCGGCCCGCCTGCTGGCTACCACGCAGCTGCTCGCCGCCGTAGAGGCCGTGCTGCTGGAACTACCCACCGAGCTGAATTAAGCCAGCGGCGGCGGCGCGGAGACTGTGCCGCGCCGCCGCCGCTGTTTTTGGCTAGCCTAAATGCCGCGCAGCCGGCGGAAAAACCCTTCCTGGTAGGCTTTGGCTACCGGCACCTCGTGGCCACCGGGCAGTTGGAGTTGGTTGTCCTCCACTGCTTCAATAAGCTGCGTATTAACCATGTACGAGCGATGCACCCGCACAAAGTGGGCAAAGGGCAGCCGCTCTTCAAAGGTCTTGAGGGTGGCGTACACAATGTGCTTATGCTTGAGCGTGACGAGTACGGAGTACATCGACATGGCCTCGATGTAAAGCACCTCATCGAAGTTGACGCGCATCAGGCGGTTATTTATTTTCAAGAACAGCGAGTTGCCATCGGCGCCAAACATGGTTTCGGTAGCCTCGTAGGGGGCGGGTGCGGCGGGGGCCAGGGCGGCGCGCTGGCTCCGGATGCGGTCTACGGTGCGGCTGAAGCGGGCGTAGTCGAGCGGCTTCACCAGGTAGTCGGTCACGCGCAGCTCAAAGGCATCGACGGCGTAGTCGCGGTGCGATGTTACGAGCACTACCTCGGGCAGCGGCTCAGGCAGGATGCGCACCAGGTCGAGGCCCGTGAGCTCGGGCATACTGATGTCGAGCAACAGGATGTCGGCTTTGCCACCTGCCCGAAAAAAATTCAGGCAGGCTACCCCATCGGCGAAGGCACCGGCCAGGGTCAGGCCCTCGGTTATGCCCACGTAGTGCTCCAGCGTGAGCCGGTTCATTTCATTGTCGTCAACCACTACGCAGGCCAACTGGGGGCGTGGGGCCGCAGCGGTGGGAGAACTCATAACGAACGAAGTAGGGGTAGGAATAGCAGAAACAGGCTGAAAGATAGCCCAAAAAGCAGTATCGTGCATCGGCCGGCCGGGTGGTGGCTCTCCCAAGCACCGCGCTCTATTCTGAGGCACTGGCAACTAGCTTGCTGGCAGCCGGCGTAGGCGGCGCTGCAAATAATTCATCTTCATCCCATTCACTACAGCATTTCAGTCGAGCTTAGTGCTAGCACAGGCCGGGGTTGCCAAAAGCTTTGCGCTTGCCTCGGCACCCTAGCAAGTAGGTTATAAGCAGAACGTCCTGCTGAGCCAAGCGCAGCAGGACGTTCTAGAGGATTACTGGCTAAGCTAGTAAGCCACAGCTACCCTAGCGGGTCGTATTCATGGCCGTGGTGGGCGGACCAGTTTTGCCCAGGTCCTTCTCCACGTACTTGCTGGGGCACTTGGTCAGAATCTGGTCGGCTTCGAATACGCCGTCTTTCATGGCGCCCACGATTACCACCTGCTCCGACTTGTCAAGGTCCTGGGGCTTGGGGTTGCGATACACCACGCGCTGCGCCACTTGCAGGGTATCTATCATGGTGAAGGCAAAGTAGTTGGGGTTCACCATCGGGTCGTATTCGAGGCCCACGGGGCGCTTGTCGGCGTCGCGGGGCAGGGTGCCCACTACGTGCACCTTCGCCGGGTTGCCGGCCGCCGCCTGCTGGCGCGCAATGGTGAAGGTCGAATACGAGCTGGCATCCGACATGGTAGTGATGATGATGCCCACCGCTGCCGCGATGATTACCAACACGAAAATGTGTGACTTTTTCATAATATAAGTAGTAAAAAACAGTAGCGCAAACTTTGTAGCTCGCGTCTTATAACACTCCTGAACAGCACGGCAACGCGAACTACGAAGCTCGCGCTACGAGGCCCTAGCGGCTTTCTACCTCACGCTCTAAGCGGCTCACCTTGCGGTCGAGGCGCACCAGGTAGGTAAGCAAACCGCTCAGGATAATGACGATGACGAGCACTACCACGTAGATTTTACCGTTGGCGCGTAAGGCGTCGGCCATTTCGGGCTGGTCGGCAGCGGTGGTGGCCTGGGCCAAGGTGCGGCCGGCTAGCAGCAGTAGCGGCAAGAGCAGCGCCACAGCGCGGCTAAGCCAGTTGTTTTTCTTGTTTTTCATAAACTTTCTCTTTTACAAAAGCGAAGCGGCAGGATACTTCCGTAATCCAGACCCCGAGCAGCGTCCAGCCGATAACGGCGGGGTAAAACACCATCCGCATGGCGCTGTCGAGGTCGTATTTCGAGAAGCCGGGGTTGCCGCCCATGCCGGGGTGCAGCGAGGCCGAGGCCATGCGCGGCATGATAAACAACAGCGGAATGGCCGCCGCAAATGCAAAAATATTGTAGATGGCCGAGAGGCGCGCCCGCTGCTGCTCGTCCTGCACGGCGCCGCGTAGCACTAAGTAGGCCGCGTAAATGAGCATGGTAACGGCCGCGCAGTTGAGCTTCACGTCGGTCGTCCACCAGGTGCCCCAGGTGTAGCGGGCCCACAGGCTGCCAGTCAGCAGCCCCAGCACGCCCAGCAGGATGCCTGTCTTGGCCGACTCGTGGGCCAGGGTGTCGAGGCGCAGGCTAGGCTCGCGTAGGTAGCGGATAGAATTGACGACCGAAACCAGCAGCAGGATGGTCATCCCAAACCACATGGGCACGTGGAAGTAAAGATTGCGCTCCGTTTCGTTGAGGATGGCTAGCCGTGGCACATGGCCGAGCAGGCCCATCACGGCAGTGTAGAGCAGCAGCCCGATGGTCAGGTATTTCCACCCCCACTTGCGATTCTCAATTTGCTTGAGAATCCACCAGAAAAAAGCGGCAAAAATCAGAATCCCTAATACTGAAAACGCAACCGCGCTCGGCGTAATATCTAGTAGAAGCATATTCTTTTAATTAACGTGTTCAGGCACGCGCGCCACTACGCCGTAGAGTGGGTCGCCGTACTTCGGGCGGTGGGCGTAAACCTCGGCGGGGCCGAAGCCAGCGGCGGCGAAGTAATGCTTCACCAGGCCGGCGTGGCCGGCGTCGTCGAGGGCCTGCCAGGCATACACGGCTTTGTCAGGAAAGCAGCGGTTGGAGAACGTGACGACCAGCGGCGCACCCGGCCGCAGCACCCGGGCCAGCTCCTTAAACACTTCGACCGGCTGCGTGAGGTACTGCACCGACACGCAGATGCCGGCGCCGTCGAACTCGGCGTCGCCGTAGGACAGCGCAGGTTTTTCGTTGAGGTTTTGCACGAGGCCCGGCTCGGTGAGGCGCGGGTTATGGGCCAGTTCGCTGGCGTTCATGCCCAGGGCGACCACACGGGCGTAGTGCACTTCGGCGGGTAGGTGGCTAACCCAGCTGCTCATGAGGTCGAGGATGGCACCGCCGGGCGGCAGAAACTGCCGGTAGAGCTGCGTGACGGCCGCCACGGCCGCGTCGTCGATGTGCGTAACCAGGCGCTCAAAGCGGTAAAATTCGGCGTCGGGCGCCTCGTCGTGGCGGGCAAAAGCCTGCGGGGGCAACGTGAGCGGGCTAGCGGAATCGGGCATGTTGTTTCTAAAAAAGCCAAGGGCCAGCTAGCTGCGCCACAGGAAGGGAAACAACAGATAAGACACCGCACCCACGATAAAGTTCAAGGCCAGCAGCGTTATCACCGAGCTTTGGCTGGCTTCCCAGGGCAGGCCGTCGAGGGCATTTTTGCTCACTTTCACCAGCAGCAGCAGCACGGGCACCAGCACCGGAATGCCCAGCACGGCCAACAGCGTGCCGCCCCCACCCTGCCCCGCCCGGGCCGCGATGCCCGCCACCAGCGTCAGGGACGAGGCCAGGCTGATGGCTCCCAGCGCAATGCTGAGCGCGTAGGTGGGCCAGTCCTGCACGGGGTTGCCGAGCAGCAGCGTGTAGAGCAGCAGCCCCGGTATGGCTAGCGCCAACAGCAGCAGGGCGTTATAAATAATTTTGGCCAGTACCACGGCCTCAGGCCTAGCCACGGTGTAATAGTACAGCCGCAGGCCGGCCGACTCCTGGGCCAGCCCCCGCCCCGCCGCGCCGAGCGCCGCGAAGAGCAGAATAACCCAAAACAGCGCGTTCCAGGCCGGAGCCGGCGGCGCGCCCCCGCGAAAGCTGAAGCTGAGGTAGCTGATATACACTGTGCCGCCCACGTAGAGCAGCAGGCCGCCCAGGGCGCTGCGCTGCCGCCACTCCAGGCGCAGGTCTTTCAGCAGCAACAACCAAATTTCAGCGGGCAGCGACACGGGCGCAAAGGTACGATGGGGGCGGCAGTGCTGGTAACTAAAAGACCGTCCTGCTGGGCAAGACGGTCTTGGCTTAGTTGCTAATTTGGCTTTCCTAGAAGTCGTGGCCCAGCGTGAAGTAGGGCTTGGGCTTAGCGGTGATGTAGTTTTCGCGGGCCCAGGCTAGGTCAAACTTGGTGTAGAAGCCTAGCACCGTGGAGCGAATGCCTACGCCGTAGCCCGCCAGGATGGGGCTAGTGAAGTTGGTGACGGTGCCCGAGAACGGGTTGCCGGTGCCCTTGCCATTGCCGCCAAACTTGACGGTGGTATTGGAGTTGTTTTCGCCAAACGGGTCGGTGCCGCGGTAGGCCGTGCCTGCGTCGAAGAAGCCGATGAGCTGGAGGTTGCGGAAGAAGCCCGAGTAGATGGGCCGGTTGGAGAAGTACTGCACAATGGGGAAGCGCAGCTCGCTGTTTAGCAGCACGTAGCGCGTGCCGGTCTGGCGGCTCAGGTCGAAGCCGCGCAGGTTGGTTACGAACTGCTGGTAGAAAATGCTGGTGGGGTCGGGTACGGTCTGGTTGGCCGGCGTGAGCAGGCGCTGGCCCGCGTACTGCTGGTTGACCCAGTTGTCCATGCCACCCAGGCGGAATACCTGCTGCGGGTCGTCGCCCGCCTCGGCGGCGCCAAAAAACTGCCCGTAGCTCACGCGGTTGGCCCACACCAGCGAGCGGTGAATTTTCTGGTAGTGGCGCAGGTCGACGTAAAACTTGCCGAAGGCGTTGGACTTATTGGCCACGTCGTTCATCTGGAGCACACCGGCCTTCAGGCGGGTGCCCAGCAGCATGTTTACGCCCGTGCTGCGCGAGTTGTCAAACACCAGCTCGGCATTGAAGCCCGCGTAGTTGCGCGTCAAATCCTGGTCGGTAGCCGCCACGCCCGTGAGCGAGCGTGCAATGTTGTCGTAGCGCGGGCCGCCGCGCAAGCTCAGGTTGTGCGTGAGCGGGTAGGCCAGGGTGGGCGCTATCGAGTGGCGGCCGTAGCGGAACTGCTGCCCCTGCCCACCGGCATCGAAAAAGTACGCCTGCTTCTGATACGCCACCGACCAGTCGAAGCGCCGCGTCACGTTGGTGTACGACACGTTGATGTTGCTGGTGCGCAAGTCGAGCTGGGCAAATACGCTAGCCTGGAAACGCTGATTCTCAAACGCATCCGACAAATTAGCCTGGAGCGAGAAGCCGAAACCCAGCAGCGGGTCGATGGCCACGCCCGTCACTAGGTTGTCGGCCATGAAGCGCGTATCGTAGCGATACGGGCCGGCGATGGTAGTAGCCGTGGGCCGGGCCGTGGCCGACGCGGCCGGCGTGGCCCGGGCGCTGCGGCGCGGGCGCACGGGCGCCACGTCCTCGTCCTCCTCAAACTGGTAGTTGTTGGGGTTGAGCGGGGCGGTGCTGCTGCGGCGCGGGGCGGTGGGGCTAGCCGGGGCAGCGGGCGCGCCGGTGGCCGGACTGGCCGAGGCGGCAGCCGGGGTGGCAGGCGTCGTAGTGGCCGGGCGCACCGGCGCGGGGGCCGGCTGCGAGCGGTTTTCGAGGATGCGCTGGCGCGAGGTTTTGCCCAGCACTAGGTCGGTGGGCAGCGGAAACTGCGGGTAGAGGTAGAGCAGGGCGCGGGCCTGTATCTGCGGAATGAACGCCAGGGCGTTCGACGGCAGGCTCAGGTCAAAATCCTGGATGTTGGTGGCGAAGTTGCTTACCGGCTGGCGCTTGCCCGTTTTGCGCGAGTAGCGGTAGAGGCCCCGGATGCCGCTTTCTTCCCCCAGGTACAGCAGCTCGTCGTCGGAGATGGGCCGGGGCCGGGTTTCGTTGGAGATGGTGCTCACCAGCGACTCGATGGGCACGGCCCGGCCGTCGAGGTGGCAAATGAACAGGTCGTAGTTATTCACCACGTTGGGGAACGTGGCGGGGCGGGCCACGCCCGTGGAATCGAGGTAGCGGTTCGAGCTGAAGGCGATTTCCTGCCCGTTGGGCATAAACACTGCCTGCTGGTCGTCGAACAGGTCGTTGGTGAGGCGCTCGGGCTGCCGGCTGCCGGCCCGCAGCAGGAAAATATCGTTCTGCCCATTCTGCACCGCCGTAAACACCAGGGCTTTGCCATCGGCCGAGTAGTTCATGTCGAGCACCTGGTCGTAGGGCGCGAAAATGGTAGTGGGCGGCTTGAGGCGCAGCGTGCGGCTGATGCGGCCAGCCAGGTCGAGGGTCAGGGCCTCGCGCAGGCGCAGTACCATGCGGCCGTGCAGCATTTCGGCCACGGCCAGCTGCGAGTTGCCGCGCCAGGCCAGCACCGGCAGGCGGGTCTCCACTTGCTGGTCGGGGGTGTGGTAGCCGCCGTGCAGCAGGGTGCGGCGGTGGCTGCCGTCGCGGTTGGCCACCACCACGCGGTAGCGGCCCTGCTCGTTCACGGCGTAGGCCAGGTGCTGGCCATCGGGGCTGAAGACGGGCTGCGAAAACACGTCGAGCCCGCGCCGGTTGCGGGTACTCAGGCGGTTAGCCTCGGTGGGCACCACGAGGGCGCTCATCGAGGAGCCTTGGTTGATGTCGCGGTAGTAGCTAATCCAGTTGCGCAAAAACACCTTGAACGGCACGTTCAAAGACGACGAGATGCCCACTTCCACGTCGCGGGTAATGCGCGTGAGGTTCAGCACATTCTGCACCGTGCCGTAGCCGTAGCGCTCGGCAATGTAGTTCCAGATGCTGTGGCCAGCCAGCCGCGAGCTGCGCAGGAAGAACGGCGCCGTGCGGTTGCCGGTGGGGTACTCGCGCACCATGTCGCGCATGTAGGCATCCATGTCCACGCTCCAGCCCTCGGCAGCGTAGGCCGAGGCGCCTTCCACAAACCAGCTGGGCAGTTGCAGCAGGTAGTTGCTTTGCAGCACCTCGCGCAGCGAGCCGCCGTACATCATGTCATTGAGCAGCACCTGGGTTATCTGAAAGCTCAGGTCGCGCTTAAAGTCGGTTTGGCGGCCCGTGAAGGCAACTTCCACTTTGGTTTGGCGGGCCAGCTGGGCCTCGCCGCCGCTCACGGCGTTGGCCACGGGCAGGTTGATGTTGCTCTGCCGCAGGTCGCCAACCGAGTTGTAGAGCATGAGCGTGGTTTTGCTGTAGGGGAAGTACCCCACCAGCGCCGTGATGCGCTGAAGCTCCTGCTCGGCGTACTGGGCCGTGCGGCGGGCGCTGGCCTCGCCCCCGGCGTAGTAATACACGTTGAAGTTCTGGGTCGAGAACTGCGCCCACTCAAACTTCTTGTACTGAATGCGCACCCGGCCAAACGGCTCCTGCGCGGTTTGGGCGCGGCCGGGCGTGGCCGCCAGCAGCCCGAGCAGCCCCACGGCCAGCGTCAGGCTTTTGCCCTGAGGAAAACCCACCGGTAGCCGGCCGAATGATTGGAAAAAATTCACAGCAAATAGCGTCAGATTATGGCAGAAGGAGCAGGGCAGCCCGCCAACAACCCGCTTAACCGGGCTAAAAAACGGGTTTCTATTCGTAACGAAGCGCGGGGCCGGTCTGGTGTCCGGGCCGGCTCAGGCGGCGGCAAAAAGCGAGTAGTAGCGGGCTAAGGTAACATCGGGCCACAGCTCGCCGCTTCCGCCCAAGTAATCGGCCAGCAGGCTGGCCAGGCGCGGCGCCAGGCTCACGCCCTTCGAGCCAAAGCCGCCAAACAGGCTGAGCCAGGGCAAGCTAGGATGGCGGCCCAGCAACGGGCGGCGGTCACGCACGGCGGGCCGCACGCCGCGCCGCTCGCCCAACACCTCGAAGGGCAGCGGGGTGAGGCCAGCCAGGCGCCCGGCCAGCTCGCGCTGGTCGTCGTCGGTAGGCACGGTGGCGAAGGGCGGCCAGCGGTAGGTGGCCCCTACCCGAAACTGCCCGGCGGCCACGCCCGGCACCACGTAGGCCCCCCGATTGAGAACCTGCGCCGCGCTGAGGCCGGGCACCGCCACGTCGAGCACCGCGCCCTGGTTGGGGGTGAGCGGCAGCCAGCCAAAGTGCGGGCTAGCCAGCGCCGCCGCCCCCTGGCAACACACCACATGGCGCGCCCGCAGCCGGCCCGGCGCGTAAGCGGCGCCCGTGCCGTCGGCAACGAGCGCGTCCCAGTTAAAAGTTTCTTCGCGCAGCCAGCCCTCGGCGCGGCCCTGGCTAGCCAGCGCGGCCAGCAGGGCCTCTACGCGCAGGTGGCCGCCGCCGCGCAGCCACGCGCCGCCGTGCAGGGCCAGCAGGCCGGGCCGCTCGATGGGGTTGGTTTCGATGCGCTCCACGAAGCCCTGCCAGGGGTCTTCGGCGGCGCGGGCCAGCATCTGGGCCTGCTCCTGGGCCGAGCCAAAAACCTTGAGGATGGGGCTAGCCTGGAAAAAATCGGCACCCAATTCTTCATTAAGCTGCTGGTAGTAAGCCACGGCGGTGGGCAGGGTTTCCTGGGCGCGCCAGGTGAGGGCAAAGCGCTTGCCGGCCACGGGGTTCATGAGGCCGGCGGCCACGCGGGAGGCCGCGTCGGGCCGGGGCTCGTCGTAGGCGAGCACGCGCTGGCCGCGCCCGCGCAGTTCGCGGGCCAGCACGGCCCCGGCAATGCCGTGGCCGATGAGCAGGTAGTCGTAGTCGGTATTGTCAGTCATTCGCAACAGCAAAGTACGCCGCTAGCCCGGGGCCGGCACGCAGGCTGCCTGCCATCGGCGCGCTGCTACCTTTGCCGCCATGCTTCGGATTGTCAGCTTCACCTTCAACGCGTTCAGCGAAAATACCTACCTGCTCATCGACGAGGCCACCCGCGCCACGGCCATCGTGGACCCCGGGGCCTACTCGCCGGCCGAGCAGCAAACGCTGCGCACCTACATCGAGCGCGAAAAGCTCGACGTGCAGTTTTTGCTCAACACCCACGCCCACATCGACCACGTGCTCGGCAACGCTTTTGTGCTGAGGCAGTTTCCGGGCGTGCCGTTCTTGCTCAACACCCTCGACCTGCCCACGCTGCGGGCCGTGGGCACCTACGCCGGCCCCTACGGCTTCCCGGCCTACGAGCCGGCCGAGCCCACTGGTGAGCTAGCCGCGGGCCAAGTAGTGGAGCTGGGCGAGAGCGAGCTGCAAGTGCGCTTTACCCCCGGCCACGCGCCGGGCCACGTGGTGCTCTACGATGCGGCGGGCAGCCAGCTTATCGGCGGCGACGTGCTGTTTAAGAGCAGCATCGGGCGCACCGACCTGCCGGGGGGCGACCACACCACGCTCATCCAAAGCATTGTGAGCGAGCTACTAACCCTGCCCGACGAAACGGTGGTGTACCCCGGCCACGGGCCGAGCACGACCATCGGGGCCGAGCGGCGCAGCAATCCGTTCTTGACGTAATATTTTCTGTTCCGGCGTAGCGTCTCACCCCTGGCCGCTACGCTGGCTACTTCTCTGTCTCACCGCCTAGCCGCCACGCTTTTGAAACGACATATTCCCAACGCCGTCACCTGCCTCAACCTACTGTGCGGGTGCCTGGCGCTCACGTTCATCTTCCAGGGCGAGCTAGTAACGGGCGCCTACCTGGTGGGCGTGGCCGCCGTGGCCGACTTCTTCGACGGGCTGCTGGCGCGGGCGCTGCGAGTATCGTCACCCATCGGCAAAGACCTTGACTCACTGGCCGATATGGTGTCGTTTGGGGTAGTACCGGGGGCGATACTATATAAATTGCTTGCTTCTCCAAGCAGCGCCATGCCCATACCTACCAGCGATTTTATGTACGGCCTGGAAGTCGGCAGCACCAAGCTTGCTCTTTCTAATCAAGTAACACTTATTGCTTATCTGGGCTTTATAGTCACCATTTTCTCGGCTCTACGCCTGGCAAAATTCAACAACGATACCCGGCAGACTACTTCGTTCATTGGCCTGCCTACTCCTGCTTGCACGCTGGTAGTCGCTTCGCTGCCACTCATTCTGGCCAATGACCAGTTTGGGGTAAAAGATATCATCCTCAATCCTTTGCTCCTGCTCAGCCTCACCATTCTCCTCTCGGGCCTGCTCGTGGCTGAACTTCCCCTCTTCGCCCTCAAGTTTAAAAACCTGAAGTGGCTGGGCAACCGGCGGCGGTTCATTTTTGTGGCGCTGGCTTTGGTATTAGTGATAACGCTGCGGGCGGCGGGAATTCCACTGGCGGTGCTGCTGTATGTGTTGCTGTCGGTGCCGGGCCGGGTGCGCAGCCGCGATGGCCTGGAGGCCAGCCCCGGCACGCCGCAATAAGTTGGGCCTCGCCGCAGTTAGCCTGCGCAGGAATACTCGGCAGCAGGCGTATTTTTGAGAAGCGCCTGCGGGCCTTAGCCGGTTTATTTATGCGAAACCTTTTCTCGATGTTGCTGCTGGGGGTGCTGGCTGGCTTCGTGTGGCCCGCGCGCGCCCAGAGCGGCAGCACGCAGGCCGTGCCCGTCACCCTGAGTTGGACCACCTACGCCAGCCTGCCCAACCCCGCCGCCGGCCCCGATGCGGAGCCGCGCCGGGTGCCCAGCTTCCGGGGGGCCTACCACGGCCCGGGCGCGGTGCTGGGCACCTACTCGCTGCGCCTGGCTGGCACCGTGGCCGCCGGCGAGTTGCGCGATGCCATGTACGAGGCCTTTTCGGCCCCCGACGTGAAGCTGCTGGGCACCACCGTGCTGCCGGCCGCACCCACCGTCAGCATTCGCACGGGCACCGAGGCCCGCCAGCCCTACTCCTACGTGCTGGTGCAGCCGGTGCGCCGCAACCCGCAGACCGGCCAGGCCGAGCGCCTGCTCTCCTTCACCTACGCGTACCAAACGGCGGGCCCCTCCGCCACCCGCACCACCGCCCGCAGCCACGTCGAAACCTCGGTGCTGAGCACCGGCGACTGGTATAAAATCGGGGTGCCGCGCAGCGGGGTGTATAAGCTCAGCTTGGCCACGCTTCAGAGCCTGGGCCTGCCAGTGGCTAGCCTCGACCCGCGCCGCATTCAGCTGTATGGCAATGCGATGGGTATCCTGCCACAGGCCAACGCCGCCCCGCGCCCCGACGACCTGGTGGAAAACAACCTCTACTTTTCGGGCAACAACGACGCGAGCTTTTCGGCCGATGAGTACTTCCTGTTCTACGCCAAGGGGCCGCACACCTGGCAGGCCAGCCAGCCGGCGCGGGCGGCGGCCCTGAACCAGCCGGGCCTGTATGGGCTGCTGGGCGAGGGCGGGCGCTTCAAGCACGTCACCAACTTTTACTCCGATACCGCTTACTACTTCGTGCGGGTGGGCCCCACCAACGGGCGCCGCGTGGGCACGGCCGCCGCACCCACGCGGGCCGCTACGGGCGCGCCCATCACCACGTTTCTGGACCGCCGCTTCTACGAGCACGACCTCGTGAACGTGCTGCACTCGGGCCGCCGCTGGCTGGGCGAGGCGTTTGGTGCCAGCACCAACACCGCCCGCGACTTCGTATTCAGCGGCGATGGCAACCCGGGGTTGGCCGACCTCGTGGCCGGCGATACGCTACGCCTCACCGTGGCCACGGCCAGCACGGCGCTGGCCAGCAGCACCTTCACGGTGGCGCTGGGTGGCACCACATTGGGCACACAGTCGCTGCCGGGCCTGCCCAACGGCTCGTTCACGACGGTGGCCGTTAATGATTTTCGCACCTTCACCACCACTACCCCGGCTGGCCTCACCGACCCCAAGGTCACGCTCAGCTTCACCTCGTTTGATGCAGCCGGCACCGGCTACCTCGATTACCTGGAGCTGGTGGTGAAGCGTCAGCTGCGCCTCAACGGAGCCTATCTGGAATTTAACTCCCTGAATAACAAGCGCGGCGCCGGCACGGTGGGCACTTTCACGCTCGCCAACGCCAGCGGCGCGCAGGTGTGGGAAATTACTAACCCGCGCCGGCCCCAGGCCCAGGCGCTCGATGCCAGCGGCAATTTTGTGGCCTACACCGATTCGCTGCGCGAGTTTGTGGCGGTGCAGCCGGGCGGCACGTTTGAGGCGCCCCGGCTCTTTGGCCGGGTGGCCAACCAGAACCTGCACGCCCTCAACAAAGACGGCAAGCTGGATTTGGTGATTGTGACTTATCCGCCCTTCCGGGCGCAGGCCGAGCGGCTGGCCCAGCACCGCCGCGACTACAATGGCCTGCAAGTGGCCGTGGCCACCACCAAGGAGGTATACAACGAGTACAGCTCGGGCGGGCAGGATGCCACGGCCATCCGCGACCTGATGAAGCAGGTGTACGACCGCAACCCCGACCCCAGCCGCCGCCGCAACTACCTGCTGCTCTTCGGCGATGCGTCGTTCGACTACAAGTCGTCGCCCTACAACGAGGCCAGCCAGGAGCCCGCGTGGTGGGCCACCCGCCGGCCCTTCAGCACCACCAACAACCCCGACGCGGCCAACCAGAACTTCGTGCCCACCTACGAGTCGCGCGAGTCGTTTTTGCCGGTGCAACAGTACAGCGGCCGCACCAACATTGAAGGTGAAAGCAGCTATTCTTCCGAGGATTACTACGGCCTGCTTGATGACAATGAGGGCGACTGGACCGAGTCGTACAGCGCCACATTTGAGGCTACCGACATCGGCATTGGCCGCCTGCCGGTGCGCACGCCCGTGGGCCAGAAAGCCGACGACAGCCAGGCCCGGCAGGTAGTTGACAAGCTGCTCGCCTACGACTCGCCGGCTAGCTTCGGCAAGTGGCGCAACCACATTACGCTCACCGCCGACGACACCGACGTGGAGAAAAGCAACGAGTTTGCCACCGAGTCGGAAACGATTTTTGCCGCCAACATCCGGCAGGCCGAGCCGGCCTACAACATCACTAAGGACTACCTCGACCTGTTTCCGCAGGTAACCGTGGCGGCCGGGCAGCGCTCGCCCGCCGCCGTGGCCGCCATCGACGAGGTCCTGGAGCAGGGCTCGCTGCTGATAGGCTACACCGGCCACGGCAACCCGCGCTACCTCACCGACGAGCAGATTATCACCAGCACCAACCTGCTGGCGCTGCGCAACCAGAACCGCCTCACGTTCTTCGTGACTGGCACCTGCGACATGAGCACCTACGACAACCCCGACCTGACCTCGGCCGGCGAGTTGGTGCTCACCGACAATGCCGCGGGCGGCGCGGTGGGCTTGTTCACCACTACGCGGGTTGTATATTCCAATTTCAACACGCAGGTAGTCAATAACTTTTATACCCAGGTGCTGGCCCGCAACGCGGCCGGGGCCCTCCCCTACCTGGGCTTTGTGGCCAGCACGGCCAAAAACCAGTCGCCCAGCGGCGACATCAACAACCGCAACTACACGCTGCTGGCCGACCCCACTACCCGGCTGGCATACCCCAGCCAGCGCGTGGTGCTCGACTCGATAAAGGTGGACTCGAACCCGCTCACCACCTTTACCAGCACCGGTGCCGACAGCCTGCGCACCCTGCGTGCCCTGAGCCAGGTGCGGTTGAGCGGCCACATCGAAAACGCCGGCGTGCTCAACGCCGGCTTCGGCGGCACCGCCGACATCACGATTTTTGACAAGCCCGTGACCGTGACGACCCTCGGTGACCAAGGCTCGACGCCGATTAAGGTAGAAACGCAGGAAAACGTGGTATACGGCGGGCAGGCCACGGTGCGCGGCGGCCGCTTTTCGGTCAAATTTGTGGTGCCCAAGGATATTGCTTACAACGTGGGCCTAGGCAAAATCAGCCTCTACGCCCAGGATATGGCCAACCGGGTAGACGCCCAGGGCTACCAGCCGGCGCTGGTGGGCGGGGCCTCGCGCCTGGCCCCCAACGACACTACGCCGCCCGTGGTGCAGTTGTTCATGACCGACGAAACATTCGTCTCGGGCGGCAGCACGGGGCTGAGCCCGCTCTTTCTGGCACACCTCACCGATAAGTCGGGCATCAACACGTCGAGCGCCGGCATTGGGCACGACATCACGGCCACGCTCGACAACGACCCCACCAAGCTGGTGACGATAAACGATGCCTACTCGGCTGACGTTGACAATTTTATGTCGGGCCGCGTGCGATACCTCTACAAAGACCTGACCCCCGGCCCGCACACAATTCGCCTAAAAGCGTGGGACACCTACAATAATTCGGCGGAAGGAACGATTGACTTCATTGCGGAGCAATCGGCTCAGCTAGCCCTCGACCACGTGCTGAACTATCCCAACCCGTTCAGCAACGTCACTACTTTCCACTTCGACCAATCGCGGCCGGGGGCGGAGCTGGACGTGCAGGTGCAGATTTTCACGGTGGCGGGCCGCCTCGTAAAAACTTTGCGCGCCACAATCCCAGCCAGCACCAGCCACGTACCTAGTACCATCCAGGACGCGTCTTTGAGTTGGAATGGCCGCGACGACTACAACGACCAGCTGGCGCGCGGCGTGTACGTGTACCGGGTGAGCGTGCGCACCCCCGACGGCCAGTCGGCCACCAAGTTTGAGAAGCTAGTTTTGTTGAATTAACCCGCTTGCCACCGCTGGCTAGCCCGCTAGCGGGCGCCGCCGTTGTACTTTTCCTCTTGCAACCCTTTCCTGCCCAGCAGCCCTCTTATAACTAGTTCTTTACCAAGTCATATGACATTTCTTCGTACGCTAGGCGTGGCGCCGGTGCTACTGCTGCTGGCCGCCCCGGCCGCGCTGGCCCAGACGGCTACTGCCGAACTCCACACCATTACCACGGCAGTGCCCATCCTTACGCTGAGCCCCGATGCCCGGGGCGCGGCGCTCGGCGATGCCGGCGTGGCGCTTTCGCCCGATGCCAACGGGGCCTTCTACAACCCCGGCAAGCTGGGGTTCGTGGATTATAAGGTGGCCGTTGCGCCGATAAACTACTCGCCGTGGCTGCGCCAGATTACCGACGACATGAGCCTAGCCTACGTGTCGGGCTACGGCAAGGTGGGCGACCGGGGCGCCATTGCGGCGTCGCTGATGTATTTCAGCCTGGGTCAGATTGACTACCGCGACGGCAGCAACCTACCCAACGGCTCGTTCAACCCCAAGGAATACGCCTTCACGGTATCGTACGGCCAGAAGCTGGGCGAAAATTTCGGCCTCGGCATTTCGGCCCGCTACGTGCGCTCGAACCTGGTGGGCAACTACACCGGCAACGATGCGCAGGCCGGCAACTCCTTCGCCGCCGACCTCGGCCTGTATTATAGCAAAGATGCCACCATCGGCACGGGCGTGTACAACCTGGCCTTCGGCGCCGCCGTGTCCAACATCGGCAACAAGATGGTGTATGGCGACCCCAACAACGCCAGCTTCCTGCCTACGCAGCTGCGCATCGGCACTGCCCTGACCCGCGAAATCGACACGTACAACAAGATTACGCTGGTTATTGATGCGACCAAGCTGCTCGTACCCTCGCCCTACTACGAGGACCCGCTGCCCTCTTCGGCCTCCACGGCCGACAAGGTGGCCCAGGCCAACCGCGTGAGCCAGACCAATACCGAGCGCCAGCAGCAGGGCATCGTGTCGGGCATTTTCAATTCGTTCGCCGACGCACCGGGCGGCTTCAAGGGTGAGTTGCAGGAAATTAACCTGCACGGCGGCCTGGAGTACTGGTACAACAACACCATTGCGGGCCGCGTGGGCTACTTCTACGAGAACCCTCATACCGGCGACCGCCAGTACCTGAGCTTCGGCCTGGGCGCCCGGTTCTCGGTATTTGGCGTGGATGGGGCCTACCTCGTGCCCAACTCGCGGGCTAACCCGCTGGCCCAAACCATCCGGGTTTCGCTGCACCTCAACCTGAACAAGATAGCCGACGCCTTTGACGAGCGCGGCGCGGGCGGCACCCAGGGCACGCTGCCCAACTAAGGCTAGCCGGCCCGACGTTTAAAAAGAACGTCATGCTGAACAAAGTGAAGCATCTCGACCGTTTCGTTGGGCACAAGTCCAATGGTCCGGCTGAGATGCTTCACTTTGTTCAGCATGACGTTCTTTGTGCATAAAGCATTCTTCTCAGATTTTCCTTTCCTTAAGTGCTCAACCGCCTTCAGCCCCCCCCTACTTTTCCGCTCACCCAGGTAGTGCTGCCCGCACCCACCATGCGCCACCTGCCCAACGGCGCCCGCCTGCACCTGCTGGCCAACGATGCCCAGCCCGTGCTGCGCCTGCAAGTGGTGCTGCCCGCCGGCAAGCGCCACGAGCCACTGCCCAGCCTGGCGCAGCTCGCGGCCCGCATGCTCACCGAGGGCACGGCCACGCGCTCGGCCCGTGAGATTGCCGATATGGTGGCGTTCTACGGCGCCTCGCTCGACTGCGAGGCCGGCCCCGACCGCGCCACCCTCACGCTTTACTGCCTGGCCCGCCACCTGCCCGCCCTGCTGCCGCTGGTGCAGGAGGTGCTGGCCGCCCCCGCCTTTCCGGCGGAAGAGCTGCGCCAGACCCAGCAGCGCATCAGCCAGAACATGCGCGTGGAGCGCCAGAAAACCAGCCACCGGGCCAGCGAGGAAATGAACCGCCAGCTGTTTGGCGAAGACTCGGCCTACGGCCGGCCCTTTGACGAAGCTTCCTTTGCCCAGCTCACGGCCGACGACCTGCGGGCCTTTCACGCCACGGCCTACGCGCCAGCCGGGGCCGAGATTTTTTTGAGCGGCGACGTGGCCGCCAGTGCCGTGGCCGTGGCCGATGCGCTGGGCCACTGGCAACCCGCCACGGCTAGCCCCGGCGCGGCCGCCGTGCCACCCGCGGCCCAGGCCGCCGCACCGGCCAGCCTGGTTACGGTGCCCGTGGAGGGCAGCATTCAGGCCTCGCTGCGGGTGGGGCGGCGCTGGCCGGCCCTTACCGAAGCCCAGACGCCCGAGCTGCTGCTGCTGGTGAAAGTGCTGGGCGGCTATTTTGGCTCGCGCCTGATGCGCAACATTCGGGAAGACAAGGGCTTTACCTACGGCATTCACGCCAGCGTGGTAGCTCGCGAGCAGGCCGTATCGCTGGTCATCGGCACCGATGTAAACGGCGAGAGCGCCGCCGCCACCCGCCACGAAATTGCCTATGAGCTAACCCGCCTGCAAGACGAGCCGCTGGGCGACGACGAGCTGGAAACCGTAAAAAACTACACCTTAGGCAAGCTGCTGGGCGAAACCGCCACCGTGTTTGAGCAGGCCGACCGCTACCGCTACGTGGTGCTGCAAGGCCTGCGCCCCGACTACTACGCCGAGCTGGTGCGCCGCACCCAGGCCGCCACCGCCGCCGAGCTGCAAGCCCTGGCCCGCACCTACCTCAGCCCCGCCGATATGCTGACCGTGGTGGCCGGCGGCGCGGTGGCCGAACCCACCTAGCGGCCGCCAGCATACGCTGCAAAAAGCCCCCGGCTGCCTAGCGGCCGGGGGCTTTTTGGTACTATCGCAGCCTCATTCAGAGAGGCTTGACAAGCATTAGCGCGACAGGTTTGGGATGCGGAACTGCAAGCCTAACGAGGGCACGAACGTGACGCCGCTGAGCGAAGTCGTGGTGCCGTCGAGCAGCTTGTAGTCGCCGTAGTTCTGGTAGTAGATGCTCATGGCGGGCACTACGTACACGTATTTGTAGCCCACCTTGAGGTTGAGAAAGAGGCCGTAGGACGAGAAGTTGCGGCTCTGGTTTTCGAGCGTGGGCAGCACGTTGGTGCCGGCGCGGTTGTAGAGATTGCTGGGCCGGAAGCCGTAGTTGACCCACGAGTGCGCGTACACGGCGCCGTAGCTGATGGCCCCGATGCTTTCCTCGGGCCCAAACGACTGGCTGACGGTGAGCGGAATAAGAATGTCGTGGCGCGAAGCCGATAAACCCAGCAGGTTGTTGACGTCGGACAGGAACGGCAGGCTGGGCAGCGACGCCCGCTGAATGGCGTATTGCAGCCCGATGCTGGCGTAGGTGGTGCCGCTGCTAGCCCCGCGCTCGGGGTTTTCGACCGAGCCGGTGGGGCCCAGCAGTTGGTACTGCGTGTCGAAGACGTGCGAACCAAACGCGTATTTGTAGCCCACGTCGAGGCGCGGCACTACGCCGTAGCGAATGCTGAGGTCGGCGGTGCTTTGCAGCGGGTCGAGCAGGTAGGCCAGGGCGGCGGTTTGCACGCTGTTCACCAGGCCCGAGTAGCGCACTGTGTCGCCGCTGGCGGCCTGGCTGCCGAGCTGGCTAGCCGCGCTTTTCACTGCCGAGCCGGCCTTGCTGATGGGCGCCGTACCCACGTTGAACCCCTGGTTGTAGGCTAGCCGAAACTCGCCCTGGGGCGTTACCTTGCCCGAGGTAGTGATGCCGCGCGGCGCGGTGCAGGCCGAGGCCCCCAGCAGCAGCAGGGCCGCCGCCCGGCCCAGCCCTAGAGAAGTAGCAGAAATACGCATACGTGCAGAAAAAAAAGAGCTGACTGAAACTCAAAGCTACCGCCGGGCCTTACGAAAACCGGGCCAACCCCGGAACCCGGACGCCGGCGCCCCTGTCTGGCTCGGCAATACCTTAAACTAACGGGCCCTCGGCCAGCGTATGCCATGCGGCTATTTTTTTCGCTCAAACCCTTGGTTCTGCTGCTGCTGAGCGTGGCCGGGCTAGCCAGCGGCGCCCGTCCGGCCGCGCCCCGGCTGCCGCTCACGGTCTACGTTTTTCTGGCCGAAACCTGCCCCATCAGCCAGCAGGCCACGCTGCCGCTGCGGGCGCTGCACGGGCGCTACGCCCCGCTGGGCGTGCGCTTCGTGGGCGTGTTTCCGGCGCCGGGCACCACGGCGGCCAGCGTGGCCGAGTTTGCCCGCACCTACGCCGTGCCCTTCGGCACGCAGCCCGATGCGGGGCAGGTGCTGACGCGCCGGCTCGGGGCCAGCATCACGCCCGAGGCCGTGGTGGTGGCGGCCGATGGCCGCACCATTCTCTACCAGGGCCGGCTCGACGACCAGTACGCCGCCCTGGGCCAGCGCCGCACCCTGAGCCAGCACCACGAGCTAGCCGACGCCCTCGCCGACCTGGCCGCCGGCCGGCCTGTGGCCACGCCGCGCACCCAGGCCGTGGGCTGCTTTATCGAGAAAGCCGGGCAGTAGCGCACTGGCCAACGTGCGGGGCCGGGCGGCGCGGCCCAAACGGCCCTATCTTGGGGGTAACAAGCTCTTATTCGGACTACTATGAAAAAAATTCAAGTACTTTTTAGCTTATTCTTAGCCAGCTTCGCGTTTTGCACCCCTGGCCAGGCCCAGACTACGCAGCTCAATTTTAATGAGCACATTGCGCCCATTATTTATTCGCACTGCGCGCGCTGCCACCGGCCGGGCGAGGTGGCGCCATTTTCACTGCTCAGCTACGCCGACGTGGCTAGCCGGGGCACCACCATTGCGGCCGTCACGGCCTCGGGCTACATGCCGCCCTGGAAGCCCGACCCCAAGTACCGCCACTACCTTGATGAAAATACGCTCAGCGCGAGCGAGATAGCCAGCATCAAGACCTGGGTAAGCAGCGGCATGCCGCAGGGCGATGCCGCGCTGGCCCCGCCGGTGCCTACTTTCCCCAGCGGCTCGCAGTTGGGCACGCCCGACCTGGTAGTGCCCATGAAGCAGGCGTTTACCATCCCCGGCACCAACCAGGATTTGTACCGGGTATTCGTGTTGCCGGTCACCATTCCGGCCAACCAGGACGTGGCGGCCGTCGAGTTTCGGCCCGGCAATAAGAAGCTCGTGCACCACGTCATCATCGGCCTCGACACCACCAGCAAGGGTGAGGCGCGCGACGCCTCGGACCCCGGCTACGGCTACACCAGCTTCGGCGGCTTCGGCTTCACCACGGTCGAGGACAACTTTGCGGGCTGGGTGCCGGGCTCGCAGGCCCGCTTTTACCCGGCCGGGCTGGGCAAAAAGCTGTACCGCCGCGCCCGCCTGCTGGTGCAGGTGCACTACGGCCCCACGGCCGTGGCTCAGACCGACTCGTCGGTGGTCAATATCTTTTACAGCCGCCAGCCCGTCAAGCGCTACGTGGCTACCCAGCCGGTTATTCAGCCCTATTTCGGACTCACCGAGCCGTTCGTTATTCCGGCGGGGCAGGTCAAGACGTTTCACTTTTCGCTGACTACCCCGCAGGAGGTGAGCCTGCTGTCGGTGCTGCCGCACGCCCACCTGCTGGCCAAGCAATGGAAAGTGTGGGCCGTGAAACCCAACGGCGACACCATTAACCTGGTGAAGATTGACGCCTGGAATTTTCGCTGGCAGGGCAACTACCGCTTCCTGAACATGCAGCGCGTGCCCGCCGGCTCGCGCCTCGAAGCCGACGTAACCTACGACAACACTACCGCCAACCCCCGCCAGCCCAACTCGCCGCCTAAAACCGTGACCTGGGGCGAAAACACCACCGATGAAATGCTGGTCGGCTACTTCGACCTGGTGCCCTACCAGGCCGGCGACGAGGCCGTAGCGCTGGCCACCCACGCCGCCGTGCCGGTGGGCTCGCCCAGCCCCGAAAGCGACTTCCTGCTGCACCCCAACCCCGCTGAGCTGGGGTCGGCCACGGCTAGCTTCACCCTGGCCCAGGGCGGCCCGGTGAGCCTGCGCATCCTCGACGAAAAGGGCCGCCTGGTGCGCACCGTGCTCAGCCAGCTGGCCCAGCCGGCCGGCGCCCGCCAGGTGCCGCTGCCGCTGCAAGGGCTGCCCGCTGGCCTCTACCTGGTGCAGCTGGAGGCGGGCGGCAGCCGCCGCACCGGCAAGCTGCTGGTGCAGTAGCACAGCCGCAGTTTTTACATAAAGAACGTCAGGCCACCCGAAGTGCAGCAGTTCGTTCGCGTCACCCAACGACGCGGTAGAGCTGCTGCACTTCGGGCAGCCTGACGTTCTTTTACTGTTAATTCAGGACTATCCCCGCAACCTAATGACCATTCTCTACGGCGTGCCCGGCGAAGGCCTTGGCCATGCCACGCGCAGCAAAGTTCTCATTGCCTGGCTTTTGGAGCAGGGCCACGACGTGCGCGTGGTGAGCAGCGCCCGCGCCTTTACCTTGCTCGACAAGACGTTTCCCGGCCGGGTGCTCGAAATCAAGGGCTTTCATATTGCTTATAAAGAGCTGGCGGTGTCCAAGTCGCGCACCATCGGCCTCACGCTGCGCAGCGCACCCGAGGCGCTGAAAGTCAATTTCCGGCAGTACCGGCAGCTGCTGCACGGCTTCCGGCCCGAAGTGGTGATTTCGGACTTCGAGTCGTTCAGCTACTTCTTTGCCAAGCTCTTGCGGGTGCCGGTTATCAGCATTGACAACATGCAGATTATCAGCCGCGCCCACCTCGACGTGACGGTGCCCGCCGACGAGCGCGAAAACTACGACGTGGCCCGCTACCTGGTGCGGGCCAAGCTACCCCGCGCCCGGCATTACCTCATCACCACCTTTTTTGAGCTGCCGCTGCGCCTGCGCTACGCCGAGAACACAACGCTGGTACCCAGCATCATCCGGCCCGAGATTCAGGCCGCGCAGCCTAGCCAGGGCAACTACGTGCTGGTGTACCAAACGGCCACCAACCAAACCAACCTGGTTGAGATTTTGCAGCAAATGCCGGAGCAGGAGTTTCGCGTTTACGGCTTCAATAAGGACGAAAACCACGGCAACGTGCTGCTGCGTCCGTTCTCGGAGGCGGGCTTCATTGCGGAGCTGGCCGGCAGCCGCGCCGTGCTCACCAACGGCGGCTTTTCGCTGATTTCGGAGGCCGTGTACCTGCACAAGCCGGTGTGCGCGGTGCCCATTCCGGCCCAGTTTGAGCAGTGGCTGAACGCCGCCGAGATTGAGAAGCGCGGCTACGGCCGGCACTTCGAGGCCATCACGGCGGCCAACGTGGCGGCGTTTCTGGATGGGCTGCCGCAGTTTGAGGGCGCGCTGGCTAGCTACCAGCAGGCCGGCAACGAGGTACTGTTTGAGAGGCTGGCCGCGCTGCTGGCCGAGGTGGCGGCCGACTAGGGCCAGCTGGCCCACCGCCCGGCGCGGTGGGCCAGCTGGCTAAGCCACTGCTTTCATGGCGACTAAAATAACGTTAACGAGCACCATTCCTACCAGGTGAAAGCTGCCCGTGATGAGCCCGTAGAAGAGGGGCCGGGGGATGTTGGGATTGATGGCGACGTTGACGGTATTGGCAAATAAGTAGCCCAGGCCCACCAGCAGCGCAAAACTCAGTGCGCTAGCGTAAGAGTTTATGTGCAAGGCGTATAGCAGCACGGCGCAGGTAACGGTAATTACCAGCGAGCACACCGCCGGGCCGATGATGAAGATGAGCGCAGGCGGTGCAGCCGGCTCGTTTTCCTTGCCTAGCGCCACCCGGTAGGGCTTGGCAAAAAGCCCCAGGTACCACAGCGGCCCCAGCAGAAAATAAGCAACGAAGGCGGCTAGCACGCTAAGCCAATTGATGGTAGTCAGGATGTTAAGCATCGGACTGAGGGAAAAATGGGGTGTTATGCTCGGCGGGTATTCGCCGGACGCCACAAAATTCCGGGCCGCCCCTGACAGCCCTATGTCAGCAGCTTAGCCGGGCTAGCCAAAAAAAATGTGCGCCCGCCGGGCCAGTTCGCGCAGGTGCGCACGCAGGGCGGGCGGCTCAGCCACGGCCACGGTGCCCGCGTGCGGCAGCAGCCAGGCCGCCAGGTAGGGCAGCGACCCCACAAGCAAGGTCATTTCGAGGCGGCCATCGTGCAGTAGTTGCTCGCTCACCCAGCCGTACTGGTGCTTGGTATCATGCAGGCGCTGGGTGGCTTCGGGCGTCCCGGACGCTGGCTGCCAGTGCAGCACCACCTTTTCGCGGCCGCTGCGGGTGGCCTCGGCGGCCCAGTAGTGCTGCAAGGTTTCGGGGCGAGCGGCGAATACTTCACCTCTGATAGTCAGCTCCTTGATGCGGTCGAGGCGAAAATTTCGGAAGGCCTGCCGCAGCCGGCAGTAGGCCACCACGTGCCAATACTGGCTCAAATACAAACCGATGGGCTCGATTTCGCGGACGGTGGGCGCGTCAGTGGCGGCGGCCTGGTAGTGCAGGCTAGCCACCTGCTGGGTGGCAATGGCCGCCACAAGCTGCTGGTAGGTGCTCGGCGGGCCGGGCGGGCCCACCGGCCCCAACACCTGGATGTGAGGCGTGAGGGCGGCGAGGTGGTCGCGGTCGGGCGGGCGCAGCACGGCGCGCAGCTTGTCCATGGCCGCGCCGGTGAGCCGGGCGGTGGGCGCGTCGGTGAGGCGGGCGGCCAGCTTTTCGGCCGTGAGCAGGGCAGTTGCTTCTTCACGGGTGAAGAGCACAGGCGGCAGCCGGTAGCCCTCGGCCAGCGAATAGCCCACGCCGGCCTCGCCGAAGAGTGGCACGCCGGCCAGCTCCAGGGTGCGCAGGTCGCGGTATATTGTGCGTAGGCTCACCCCAAAGCGCTCGGCTAGCGCGGGCCCGCTCACCACGCGCTTGGCTTGAAGCTGGAGCAGGATGGCCGTGATGCGGTCAAATCTGTTCATAAAGTAGTGGGGCAGTAGCGCCGACTTTCAGCCCGCACACACCGCTTGGTAGAACTTTCAGACGAAGAGCCCGTGCTACTGCCAGCGGGAAACCAACCTTTAAAGATGAAGCCGCGCCGCTAAACTCCTGCTGCTGGCTACCGGCTTGGCTCCGGCAACGTTTGCGAAGGCCCGCTAAAATGTACGCCGTTCTTTAAACGAGCGGCCTACATTTGCACTTCCTATCTTTCTTTCAAAAGACATGAGCTACATCGCAGCCATTCATGCCCGCCAGATTTTTGATTCGCGCGGCAATCCGACCGTTGAAGTTGACGTAACCACCGATTCGGGTACCGTAGGCCGCGCCGCCGTTCCCTCGGGTGCCAGCACCGGCGTGCACGAAGCCGTGGAGCTGCGCGATGGCGACAAGGCCATGTACCAGGGCAAAGGCGTGCTGAAAGCCGTCGAAAACGTGAACACCAAAATCGCCGAAGAGCTGGTAGGCTTCTCGGTGTACGAGCAGGGCCTGATTGACAAAATCATGCGCGAGCTCGACGGCACCGCCAACAAGGGCAACCTCGGCGCCAATGCCATTCTGGGCGTGAGCCTGGCCGCTGCCCGTGCCGCTGCGCAGGAGCTGGGCCAGCCGCTGTACCGCTACGTGGGTGGCGTGGGTGCCAACACGCTGCCCGTGCCGATGATGAACATTCTGAACGGCGGCTCGCACGCCGACAACAAGATTGACTTCCAGGAATTCATGGTAATGCCGGTGGGCGCCAGCTCGTTCTCGGAAGCGCTGCGCTGGGGCACCGACATCTTCCACACCCTCAAGAGCGTGCTGAAGAAGAAAGGCTACAGCACCAACGTGGGCGACGAAGGCGGCTTTGCTCCTGACATTCAATCGAATGAAGAGGCTATTCAAATCGTACTGCAAGCCATTGAGCAGGCCGGCTACAAGCCCGGCGAGCAGGTGATGATTGCCCTCGACCCCGCCGCCTCGGAGTTCTTCGAAGATGGCCACTACCACTTCAAGAAGAGCACCGGCGACAAGCTGACGCCCGAGCAGATGGTAAGCTACTGGGTGGATTGGACCAAGAAATACCCCATCATCAGCATCGAAGACGGCCTGGCCGAGGACGACTGGGCAGGCTGGAAGAGCATCACCGACCAAGTGGGCAAGAAAATTCAGCTCGTGGGCGACGACTTGTTCGTGACCAACGTTGACCGCCTCCAGCGCGGCATCGACGAGCACATTGCCAACGCCATCCTCATCAAGGTAAACCAAATCGGTACCCTCACCGAGACGATTGATGCCGTGACCCTGGGCCGCCGCAACGGCTACAAGTCCATCATGAGCCACCGCTCGGGCGAAACCGAAGACTCGACCATCGCCGACCTGGCCGTGGCCCTGAGCACCGGCCAGATTAAGACCGGCTCGGCCTCGCGCTCCGACCGCATGGCCAAGTACAACCAGTTGCTCCGCATCGAGGAGGAGCTGGGCGAAACCGCCTACTTCCCCGGCAAGAAAATGTAGTGGGCCGGCCGGCTAGCCCGGTCGCCGCTGCCTGAGACAAAGCCCATCCGAACGCCGTTCGGGTGGGCTTTTTGCGTGAGAACGTTGGGCCGGCTAGCCAGCTAAGGCCCTATATTTCGGGACGCAATTGCCAAGGCTTTTTACCTGATTACTAGATGCAAAAATTTTTTACCCGCACTTTATTGCTGTTGCTGGGTGGGCTGCCGCTGCTGGCGCAAGCCCAGAGCAAGCCCGACCTGGTGCCCATTGCCCCTTTCACGGTGCCGGCCAACGTGGTAGCGGGCAGCGCCTACCCGCTGTCGGCCGTTATCAAAAACCAGGGTGCCAACGGCGCGCAGTTCAACTGCATCGGCTACTACCTCTCGGCCGATGCGCAGTGGGATGCCACCGATGCCTACCTCGGGGCCAGTTGCCAAAGCCTGCTGCTACCGGGCCAGTCGGGTACCTGCGCGCTCACGGCCACTATTCCGACCCGGGCGGCGGCCGGCAGCCAGTACCTGCTGCTGGTGGCCGACCCGCTGAATGCCGAGCAGGAATCGGACGAAACCAACAACGTGGTCAGCTTCGCCGTGGCCGTGGCCGCCAACACCGGCCCGCTGCCCGACCTGACGCTGTGGCGACCTTCGCTGGCCTTCGGGGCCGTGCCGCCGGGCGGCACTACCGGCGCCTTCACGTTCTTGAACAACCAGGGGCAGGGCGCCACGGGAGCCTATGAGCTGGGCTTCTACTTGTCGGCCGACACCATTTTTTCGGCTACCACCGACGTATTTTTGGGCCTCGTGACGGGCGGCAGCCTGGCCGGCGCCCCGGCGGGGCCGGGCAACAGCACCGGCACCGTGCATTCGGCCCCGGCGCTCACCATTCCGGTCGGCACCGCACCCGGCCGCTACTATCTGGTGCTCATGGCCGACCCGCGCAACCTGATTGCCGAAACCAACGAGGCCAATAACTCGCGCGCGTTGCCCTTGCAGGTCACCGGCACCCTGGCGGCGGGTGTGGGCGCGGCCCCCGCTAGCCCAGCCCCCTACCCCAACCCCGTGCGCCGGGGCAGCCCGCTGCACCTGGGGCTAACCGGCCGCCAGGCCGTGGCCTGCTACGATGCCACCGGCCGGCTGGTGCGCCAGCAAGTGGTGGGCGGCCCCGGCAGCCCGGCCAGCTTCGACACCGGCGCGCTGCCGGCGGGCCTCTACTTGCTGCGCCTCGGCGAGGGCAACGCTGCCACTACGCACCGCGTGCAGATAAACTAACCCGGGCTAGCCCATGCGCGCGCCGGCCGTACCTTTAGGCTCATGACCTTACCTCGCTTTGTGCTACCGGCGTGGCGCGTGCTGCGCAATTTTTACTTCCTCACGGGCGTGGGCTTCGTGGTGTGGATGGCCGTGTTCGACTCCAACGACTTCAGCAAGCAGTACGACATGTACCACAAGTGGCGCGAGCTGAAGGCCGAAAAAGACTACTACGAGGCCAACATCGAGAGCGTAAAAAAGGACCGCGCCGAGCTGCTGAGCTCGCCGGCACTGCTCGAAAAATTTGCCCGTGAAAAGTACCTCATGAAGCGCCCCGGCGAAGACGTATTCGTGCTGGTGCCCAAGGAAACGGAATAGCTTCACTCACTCGCTAGCCTCGACGCAAAACGCCCGCTACCTGCTTGGTGGCGGGCGTTTTGCGTGAATGAGCCAGTACCTTCGCACTCGCTCTCAATAAGTTAATAAGCATCTTTAATAGTATTGCATGAAAAATTTTACTTTTCTTTATAAATCTTGCTTACTCTCCCTGCTAGCGGGGCTGCTGGCCCTGCACCCGGCCCGGCTGCTGGCCCAGGCCTACCTCATGCCGGTGAGTGGCGCGGCTAGCTACACCACCTGCACGGGCACGGTTTACGACGATGGCGGCCCCACCGACCCGCACGATGTGAACGCCAGCGGTACCATCACGCTACGCCCCGGCACGCCGGGCGCCAAGCTTAAGTTAGATTTCTCGCTGCTGGAGGTCGATAGCGTCAATACCGGCTTCTACATCTACGACGGGCCCGATACCAAGTCGCCGGTTCTGGGCCGGTTTTACGGGGGCCGGCCCACGGTGTACGCCACCGGCAGCACGGGCGCGCTCACCCTGTCGATGTCCGCCTACGGCTACCCTTTGCGGGGCTTCGCGGCCACCATCAGCTGCTACACGGGGGTGCCGCCGGTGCCCGACTTGCTGGCCAGCTCCTTGCAATTGTCACCGGCGGTGGTGCCGGCCGGCGATGCCTTTGCGGCCCGGGCGCGCATCGGCAGCCTGGCGGGGGGCGCGGCGCTGTTTCGGGCGCGCTACCTGCTTTCGACCGATACCAAGGCGGACGCCACCGACCCGGAGCTGGGCCGCTTCGACTCGAACCAGATGGCCGGCACGGCCTACACCTTCTGGCAAAGTTTGACGCTGCCCAGCAGCACCGCCCCCGGCCAGTACTACGTGCTGTGCGTGCTGCAACTGCTGAACGGCACCGAAACCAACACGGCCAACAACCTGACCTACGCGCCGCTAACCGTAGCGCCGCTCACGCCCATCCCGGACCTGGCCATCACCACGCTGGGCTACGATGGCCCGACGGTGCTCGGGCCGGGCAGCGTGCTTTCGACCAACGTTCGGCAGCAAAACTTCGGCAATGCTCCGGTGCAGGGCGCGCCGGTGGGCTTTTACCTCTCGGCCGATGCCGTGCTCAGCCCCGACGACCAATTGCTGGGCCGAGTTCCGGCCGAGGCGCTGGCGGCGGGCAAGTCGTCGCTCGTTTACCAGGCCATTGCCCTGCCGACTGGCGTGGCGCCGGGCACTTATTACCTGCTGGCCGTGGCCGACTACCTCGACCAGGTGATTGAGGCCAACGAGCAAAACAACACGTTTGCCCAGCGGCTGACCATTGCGCCACCGTGCGTAGACGTAAGCTTTGGTAAGCGCCTGAGCGCCGAGCCCAGCCAAGTGGGGCCGGGCGGCAGCCTCACCGTCACGTATAGCTTGCTCAACGAGGGCAACAGCGCCCTCGACTCGGCTGCCGTGGGCTACTACCTTTCCGCCGACCGCACCCTGAGCCCCGATGACGTGCTGCTCGACCACGTGGCGGCCGGGCCCCTGCTGACGGGCTGGTTTGTGAGCAAGAGCGTGACGCGCGCCCTCACCGTGCCGGCCGCCACGCCGCTCGGCCTGCGCTACCTGCTACTGGTGGCCGACTACCGCCACGAGCTAGCCGAAACCAACGAAGACAACAACCTCGCCACCCTGCGGCTGGAAGTAACGACGCCCCAGGTTGACCTCACCTTCGCGGCGGCCAGTAATGCCGGCTCTTATGGCCTCACGGCGGGCGGCCTGTTTAACTCGCGCTGCACGCTTCTCAACCAGGGCAGCACTGTGGCCTACCCCGCCACCATCGGCTACTATTACTCGACCGACAACCGCCTCAGCGCCGACGACGTGCTGCTGGGCCAGCGAGCACTGCTGCCCCTGGCCGGCGCGGCCAGCCAGGAAGTTTACTACGATGTGACGCTGCCGGCCACGACGGCCGTGGGCCCGGCCTACGTGCTGTACGTGGCCGACTACCTGGGGCAGGTAGCCGAAACCGACGAGCTTAACAACGTAAAGTCCGTCGCCATTCAGGTGGATAAGTACAGCGTGGATTTGACCATCGGCTCCGATTTTCAGGTGCTGCCCACCCGCGCCGCCGCTGGCACCGATATCAAGCTGTCCTACTACTTTATGAATGAGGGGGCCACGGCGGTTACCGGGCCTACCGTCGGCTTCTACCTGTCGGCTGATGCCACCTGGAGCCCCGACGACGTGTTCATGGGCAGCGGCCGGGCCTACACGCTTTACCCCAGGGGCGGGGCATCTCGGACCAGCCTGGGCACGATTGCGCCCACTACGGCGCCCGGCAAATACTTTGTGCTGAGCGTGGCCGACGACCTGAACGAAGTTGCTGAAACCGACGAAACCAACAACGTGCGCGCCACCCCACTAGAGGTAACCGCCGCCCGCCCCGACCTCGCCGTACTGGCCAGCCCCCTGCCCTCGCTGGCCCCGCGCCAGGTGCTGGCCGGCGGCCAGGTCACCACCGAAAGCTACGTCAGCAACCTTGGGGCCGGCCCGGCGGTGGCCACTACCCTGGCCTATTACCTCTCGGCCGACGCCGTGCTGAGTGCTAATGACATCCTGCTGGGCACCACTACTGTGGGGGGCCAGCAGGCCGGCGCCACCCAGGTCGTGGGCGGCGCATTTACGGTGCCCGCCGCCACGCCCACCGGCCGCTACTACGTGCTGTTTGTGGCCGACTACCGCCAGCAGCTCGACGACCCTAACCGCACCAATAACTTGGCCTTAAGCATCTTGTCCGTCACGGGCGCGGCGCTGGCCACCCGCCCGCAGCTGGCCGGCTACGAGTGGGCCGTGTGGCCCGTGCCCGACGCTAGCCCTACGCCGGTGCAAGTGCAGCTCAGCGGCCCCGGTCCCCGCGCCGAGGCCACCCTCACGCTCTACAATAGCCAGGGCCAGACCGTGGCCTGCCAGCCGCTGGCCCTGGCGCCGGGCAGCCGCAACCAGGCAGCGTTGCCCACCGCCGGCCTGCCGGCCGGGGTTTATGTGCTGCGCCTCAGTGGGCCAGGGCTGCACGCCACGCGCCGCGTGGTAGTTGAGTAGAGATAAGCGCGACGGGCCTAGCCCATCAGCGCAGCGGGGCGGCTACCGGGAGGTGGCCGCCCCGCCTTATTTTTGAGTATGTCCAGCCTACTTTTTTTCGGCCCCACCGTGCGCCGCTGGGGGTGCGGCGCCGCTTTGCTGGCGCTGGGCGGGCTAGCCAGCGGGGTGCCGGCCCGCCCGGCCCCGGCGCCCACCCAGGCGCAAGTGGCCCGGCGCTTTCTGCTCGAAATACTGCGGGCTGAGTACCCGGCCGCCTACCGCCGGCTGGCCCCCGAGGTGCGGGCGGCCGTGCCGCTGGCCACCTTTGGGGCGGCGGCCCGGCCGCTGTGGCAGCAAGGGCAGGCGCGCGGCGCGGCCATCGAGCTATATCAACTGGGCACGCGCCTGGGCGAGCGCCGGGGGCAAAGCCAGTGGTTTTGCCGCTTCTCTTTTGCCCGCGATTCGGCCCGCGCGCCCCACCCGCCGCCGGTACTGCTCGAAGTCACGTTTCGCGACACCACGGCGCGGGCAGTGCTGGGCTTTGGGCTGCGGCGGCGCTAGCGCAGTTTCGGCTCGGCTGCACAGTAGCGCGGACTTTTAGTCCGCGAGCTCTGGCGGGTGCTCGACTTGCGGATTGAAAATCCGCGCTACTTGGCCTGGCCCTTGGTGAAGTCGAGGTTATACACCACGTTCAGCCGGAAGCCGTTGTTGTTTTCGAATACCTGGCGGCCCGTGGCGGCATCGAGGTCGCCTTGCAGCGTCCACTGGTTCAGGTAGTTCAGCTCCAGTTGAAAATCCGGGGTAAACTGGTAGCCCAGCCCGCCCGAAATGCGGTTCTGGTTGAAAACGTTCTGGTTTACGTTGGGCCCGAAGCCGATAAACAGCTCGTCAAAAAACGTGGCGTACCACTCGTGGTCATCGAGGGTGGGGCCTTGCAGGGCCACCTCGCCGGCCACCTGGTAGCGGGCGCGGTTTTGGTACTGCCAGCTAGCCACCTGCGTGGGCCGGGCGGGCGCCAGCTGGCCTAGCCAGCGCTGCTCCGCACGCAGGCGGTGCGCCAGGTGCAGGCGGCCGTAGTCGGCCCCGAAGGTGATGTCCTCGTAGGCCCGGTGCTCGGGGGTGGGCTCGCCCAGCTCGGCGCTCGGGTGCTGCCCGTAAGTATAGGTAGTAAAATGGGTATAGCCCCCGCTCACCTTCACCTGGTGCCCCAGGCTGTACACGCCGCCCATGCGCAGCAACAGCTGCTGCGGGTCGGCCCCGAAGCGCACGCGCCGCAGCTGCGCCTCGGTGTGCACGGCCCACTTTTCGGCCACTTTGTGGTCACCGTTGTAAGTAAACCAGCCTAGCGAATTGTGGTCAACCAGCCGGGTATTTTGGGCCACCGCGGGCGTGGCGGCCAGGGCCAGCAGGCCTGCCGCAGGCAGGCAGTAAAGTCGGAACAAGTACATTGGCCCTGCCTACGAAATTTTGAGTGCTTTAGAACATGTTTTGGTTCTGCTACAATCACTTTTAGACCGTCATGCTGAGCCTGCCGAAGCATCTCTATTATTTCGTTGAACGGCCCAAACGAAGCGGTAGAGATGCTTCGGCAAGCTCGCATGACGGCCTTTTAAATCCCTAAACATAGTCTCAGCCGGGCAGCGAGATTTTACCCAGGCTGAGGGCCGGGTGGCCGGCCAGCGTCTCATTGGCCAGCACCGCGAAGAGCAGGGCTTCCTTGGCATCGGGCGGCACGCCGGCCTCGGCGGTGCTGAGCAGGCGGGCGGCGGGCAGGTGGCGGGCCAGCGCGGCCAGCAAGGTGGCATTGTGCGCGCCGCCGCCGCTCACCAGCACGTCGGCCGCGAGCGCGGGGCCGAGGTAGTGGCGGGCTGCCTGCGCCACGGCCCCGGCCGTCAGCTCAATGAGGGTGGCCAGCAGGTCGGGCGCGGGCAGGCCTTCGGTGGCCGTGGCGCGCTGCTTGTCGGCCAGGTAAGCCGGCGAAAACAGCTCGGGGCCGGTGGTTTTAGGGAAACCGGCGGTAAAGAACGGGTGGCTGCGCAACGCCGCCAGCAAGCCGGCGTGGGGCTGGCCGGCGGCAGCTAGCCGGCCGCCCGCGTCGTAGGCCTGGCCGGGGTAGTGCTGGCGCACCACGTGGTCGAGCAGAGTGTTGGCAGGGCCGGTGTCGGTGGCCTGGGCGGGGCCACCGTCGGCGGGCAGCAGGGTGAAGTTGGCAATACCGCCGAGGTTGAGCAGCAGCCGATTAGTGCCCGGCCGGCGAAACAGCAGCTCGTCGGCAAACGGGGCCAGCGGCGCGCCCTCGTGGCCGGCGGCCACGTGCTTCTGCCGAAAATCGGACACCGTGAGCAGGCCCGTGAGCTGGGCCAGGTGGTCGCCGTCGCCGATTTGCAGCGTGGCGTGGTGCGGGTAATCGGCCCGGCCGTGCTGGTGGCGCGGCGCGTGCCAGACGGTTTGGCCGTGGCTGGCTAGCACGTCGATTTCGGCAGGCGCCACCTGCCAGCTAGCCAGGCATTGCAGCACGGTGGCCGCGTGGCGGCGCGCCACCTCGGCATTCAGCAAAACAAGGTCTTGCAGCGCCACCGTGGGCTGGCTGATGACCCGCAGCCGCTGCTGAAAATCAGCCGCGTAGGGCACCGTTGCAAACCGCTCCAGGGCCACGTGCAGGCTAGCGCCATGGCCGGTGCAGCGGCACAGCGCCACATCGAGGCCATCGAGCGAGGTGCCCGACATGAGGCCAATAATGCGGCGGCTAGGCTGCGCGGCCACGGCCGCCAGGCGGGCAAGAGCGGGGTTCATGGAGTGCTAGGCGCTAGGGTAATAACGCTCTTTATCAGCCTATTATTCCGTAAACTCATTCCCTACACCACCCTCCCTACTCAATTTCGGGTTGTCGCGGTGGCGGGTGGCGTCGCGCTGGGTTTTCTTGGTGAGGTTGCGGGTCAGGGCCTCGGTGAGGTTGACGCCGGTTTGGTTGGCCAGGCAAATAACCACAAATAGCACGTCAGCTAGCTCATCGCCCAGCTCGCGGCCCTTGTCCGATTCTTTGAATGACTGCTCGCCGTATTGCCGGGCAATGAGACGCGCCACCTCGCCCACCTCCTCAGTAAGAATGGCTAGGTTGGTCAGCTCGCTGAAGTAGCGCACGCCGGTGGTCTGTATCCACTCATCAACGGTGGCTTGGGCTTGTTCAATCGTCATATTTTCAAGATATTAAGCAGTGGGCGAATCGAGCACTATCGTTACCGGGCCATCGTTGAGCAGGCGCACCTGCATGTCGGCCCCGAAGATGCCGGTGGGCACCGGCTGGCCTAGCTCTTGCGCTACCAGAGCCACGAAGCGCTCGTAGAGCGGCCGGGCCACGGCGGGTGGCGCGGCCCCGATGTAGCTGGGCCGGTTGCCCTTGCGGGCATCGGCCAGCAGGGTAAACTGACTGACTACCAGCACCTGCCCACCCACATCGCGCACGCTGCGGTTCATCTGGCCCTGCTCGTCGTTGAAGATGCGCAGGCCCACCAGCTTGCGGGCCATCCAGGCCAGGGCAGCCTCATCATCGGTGGGGGCGCAGCCGGCCAGCACCAGCAAGCCGGGCCCAATCTGGCCCGTAACAGTGTTTTCGACCGTAACGGAGGCTTCGCGGACGCGCTGAATAACGAGGCGCATGAGGCTAGTTTGTGGTTTGTGGTTGTTAATCGTTTGTCATTGCGAGCCCGCGAAGCAATCACACCAGAACGATATACGCGCTGCTCGTTCGGCCACTCTTCTAGTGCGATTGCTTCGCTTCGCTCGCAATGACAGACGACTTGCAATGCATGTATATTAGCGCTTAATCTTCAAGCTATCCAAATGATGCTGAAAGCGGCGGGCGAAGGCCTTGTGCTGGGCAAAGGTTTCGCTGAAATCAGAAAAGCCGCTGCCATCGGGGCGGGCGCAGAAGAACACGTAGTTGTGGTGGGCGGGGCGCAGCACGGCATCGAGGGCCTGCGGGTAGGGCGTGGTGATGGGGCCGGGCGGCAGGCCCTTGTGGCGGTAGGTATTGTAGGGCGAATCCACTTTCTTGTCCACGTTGAGCACGCGCTTGCGGGTGCCCAGGCCGTGCAGGGGCCATAGCAGCGTTGGGTCGGCTTGCAGGGGCTGGCCCCGGCGCAGGCGGTTGAGGTACACCCCCGCAATGAGGGGCTTGTCGGTGGGCTGGGCAGTTTCGCGCTGCACAATGCTAGCCAGTACGCTCACCTGCACCGGGCTCATCTTCAGCGAATCAGCCTCGGCTAGCCGGCGCGCAGTCCAGAAGCGGCGGTGCCGCGCGGCCACCGAATCGAGAAACGCCGCCGCCGGCGTGGGCCAAAACAGCCGCAGCGTGCCCGGGATGAAAAGCGTGCGCACGGTGGCCGTATCGAGGTGGTAGCGGGCAGTCAGATACGCATTATCCGTTAGCAATTTATGTAGCTGCGCAGTGTCGGTACTGAGCTGGCGGCCGGCCTGGCGCGGCAGCTGCGGCAGGTAATGGAAGGGTTTGAGCGTGAAGGCCAGCGTATCCTGGCGGCCGCTTTCGAGCAGGCGCAGCAGGGCCAGGTTGCCGAGGCCGGCGGGCAGCGTGTAGCGGCCGGGGCGCACGGGGTGGGCCGGCGTGCCATAGCCGTACCAGCCGGCCACGCGGGCAAAATCGGCGGGGCGGGCCAGCTGGCCGGGCTGCCGCAGCGAGTCGAGCACGGCTTTCAGCCCCACCCCGCGCCGGATATAGAGGTAGGCCGGGCCCTCGACGGCGGACGGCACGTTGGCGCGGTAGAACAGGTGCCAGGTCAGCGCACCCGCCGCCAGCAGCAGGCCTAGCAGCAGCCCGGCCACCGCGCGCCCACCCCGGCGCGGCCGGGGGGCGGGCGGCAAGGACGGCGGCAGGGCGGCGGGCGGCAGGGGTTCGGTCATGGAGCAGGAGGTAGGCTAACGAGGTGGGGCCGGCAAATTGCCTACGCCCCCTCAAAAGTAGCCCCGGCCGGGTGGCTGGGCCGGGCACTACGGCCGCAGCCGGTAGTGCACGCCCACTTGCAGCAGCAGGCGGCCCAGTTGCCACGGCCCGGCGGGGGCAGGCTGGCCATTCACCCACACCTGGGTTTCGGCGGCCGGCAGGTCGAGGGCCGCAGTGTGCTCATTGAGGCTGAAAAAGCTCTTTTTCTCCTCAATCAGCAGTTGGCTGCGCGTGCGCAGAGGCAGTAGGTAGCCCAGGTCGAGCACGGCCTCCCAGCGGTGCGAGATTTCCAGGCCCAGCCCGAGGGCGGGCTGCACGGCATCGGTGAGGGTTTGCAGGGTGAGCGCGAGCTGGTCGGCGGCCAGCGGGGTGCCGGCCAGGCGCAGGTCGGCATCGGGGTTAGCAAAGGTGCCCAGTTCGCGGCCCACGCTTTGGCGCAGGTAGCTCAGCCCGGCCCTAGCCAGCAGCGGCCGGCCGCGGGCCGTGAGCTGGTAGGCGTAGCGCAGGCCCACTTCCCAGCCATCGCCGTGCAATTGGCCCAGCAGGTGGCGCGTGGCAAAGTAGGTGGCCAGGTGGGCGGGCAGGTCGAGCTGCGCGCCCAGGGCATAGTACCCCGCCACGCGCCGGGCGCCGGCGCTGGCCTGGGCATCGGCTCGAAAGGCAGAGCCGCCGGGCGCCAGCACCACGCGCAGGTCGGCATCGGGGGCCAGGGCCACCGGCAGCAGGCCCCCGCCGTAGGTATAGCGCAGGTGCCGCAACAGGCCCCACCGGGTGGCGGCCGGCGCGGTAGGCGGCGGGCCAGCGGCGCGGGTGACCAGCGTATCGGCGGGGTGGCGCAACGTGTCGGGGGCGGAGCGCGGGGCACCGATGGGCTGCTGGCGAGCCTGGGCCAGCAGTGCCGGCGAGGGCAGCACGGTGGTGTAGTGCTGCCAGAATGTGGAATCGTAGGGCACGGAGTTGCGCAGAAACACGTCGTTGTACTGCGTGCGCTGGTCGTAGCGGGGCGGCGGGGCCTGGGCCGTGTCGATGGCCGTGGTCACGAACTCGGCCAGGTGGCGGCGCACCTGCCCGGCCAGCGGCTTGCCCAGGGTGTTGTACCAGATGCTTTTCAGGTAGTAGCGCCCGGCGTAGGGCTGATAATCGGTCCGGTATGCCCGCTCACTCGCGTCAAAAACCAGCAGCCGCTCGCGCCGGATGCCGGCCGGCGTGCGGTGCCAGCGCGCCCCCAAAAAGGCATAGCTGCGCTCATCAATGTATAGCTCGCCCGCAAAATTGGCCCGGCGCCGGCCCGGCCGGGGCACGAAGGTGATGACGTACACGGCCCGCCCCTGAAAGGTGGTTTGCGGGCTGAAACCGTACTGATACTCTTTGAAGTAGGCTGGGTCGATAAACTCGGCGCGCTGCTGCACAAAGTCGAACCGCTGGGGCACGTAGGCCCCGGCTATCCAGTCGATGGGCGCCAGCACGGCGCCGGGGCGGGCGGGGCGCAGGTCTACGCGGCGCGACTCCAGCACCTGCACGTAGCCGGGCGCGCGCGGGCGCTGGTAGCCCGCTTTGCCCACCCGCAGCACGCCCTCCACGAGGTAGTCGTAGCGCTGGCTGGCCGCTTCATCGTCGGCCTCGCGGTAGAAGCCCGTTAGCTGGCTCGGGCGCACCGGGTAGTTGCGCGGAATGCGCGCCACCGCCTCCCGCACCAGCCCCTCAGCCGAGGCCGTGACGGTGACCGCCCCCAGGCTAGCTGGACTGATGGTTAGCTCAATAAGTAGCTCGGGGCCGGGCAGCGGCGGCAGTGCCCGGCGGTAGGGCCGGTAGCCCAGCAGGGCCACCTCCACCTCGCTGGCTTGGTAGGCGGCCGGCACGCGCAGGGCAAAGCGACCCTCCGCATTAGTACTGGTACCCAGTCGGTTGTGGCCAATGCCTACCTGCGCATTCGGAATGGGCTGGTGCGTGTCGGCATCGAGCACACGGCCGCGCAGCAGCGGGCTTTCCTGGGCCAGCGCGGTGCCCGGCAGCAGCGCCAACAGTAGAATTAGCCAATAGAAAAGACCGTCATGCTGAGCTTGCCGAAGCATCTCTACCGCTTTCATCGGGTTCCGAACCCTGGCAGCGTGATAGAGATGCTTCGGCAAGCTCAGCATGACGGTCTGATTTAGTTAGGCAACCGCAGGGCGCTAGCCTTGCAGCGGCCCCTCCAGCTCGGCGATGGCCAGGCCGTGCTGGCTGGCGGTTTCGCCCAGCAGCTGGCGCTGCCAGGGGCGCAGGGCGGCCAGGCTGCCCTGCTCCACCACGTCGCCGATGAGACGGTTGCTGAGCACGGTGTTGGCTAGCACGGGGCTGTAGTCGGCGGCCAAGTGGTTTTTGAGCGACGTAAGTAGGGCTTCGCGGGCCTCGGCCTTAGCGGCAACCGGGCCCCCGAAGCGGCGGCGGAAAGGCTGCGGCCGGCGCTGGTCGGCGGGCAGCGGGCCATCGGGGGCGAGGTCGGCGGTGGCTAGCTCCACCAGCTCATCGGCGTAGGGCGCGCGCTTAAGCTCGGGGTGCAGGCCGCTGGCATTGCGCAGTGCGCCGTGCGAGGCAATGGGCTGGTGCGTGATTTCGGCCAGGCGGTCGTTGCTGAGCACCATGTAGCTGGGGCGGTCGAGCTGGCGGGCCAGGCGGTCGCGCAGGGCATACAGCTCCCGAAACAGCGGCAGTTCGGCGGGCCCGATGCGAAACTTGCCGGCCAGGCGCAGGTGCGGGCGCAACTCGCCGCGGCCGTAGCGCACGGCTTCGAGGGCTTCGTTTTCTTCCTGGGCCCACTGGGCGCGGCCCTGCTCCTGGAGGCGGGCGGTGAGGCGGTCGGTGAGCTCGAAGAGGTAGAGCACGTCGTTGGCGGCGTATTCTTTCTGGGCCTCGGTGAGGGGGCGCTTCAGCCAGTTCGACTTCTGCTCGCCCTTGTCTACCTCAAAGCCCAATTCGCTCTGGATGAGGCGACCGAGCGAGATGTTGTTGTCTTCCAGGGCCAGCAGCGTGAACTGCACGCTGGTATCCACGATGTTGCGGCACGTGACGCTGAACAGTTCATCGAGCAGCAAAATGTCGGACTTGCAGGAGTGAAACACCTTGGCCACGGCGGGGTTGCGCAGCACGGCAAACAGCGGCTCCAGGCCAGCGGCCATCTCGGGCTCCAGCGGCAGCGGGTCAATGAGGTAAACCTCCTGGCCGTCAAACACCTGAATCAGGGCCAGGTGCCGCCCGTAGCGATAGCGGTTGTCGTCAAACTCCAGGTCGATGCCGATGCGCGGCAGGGTGGCGAAATGGGCCGCCGCGTCGGCCACCTGGGCGGCGGTAGTAAGGTAATGGATAGTTGGCTTCATGCGTGCCGCAAAGGTAGGGGGCGCTAAGTGGCAAAGGCGCTAAAACCTGCGCGACTATTGCTACTTGATACGCCAACTTTCATTAAAAATCATATTTAAGATTTGCCTATCAAAGTAGGGGCATTATAAACCTAAATGATACTTAAAAGTGGTTTTTTAGGTAGATTTTAAGGGCAATTTTTACTTTTTGCATAGCTTTTTAGAGCATCGCCCCTTTAATTTGCAGTCATTCATTTTGCCATACCCACCAGCTTATTACTCGCTCTACTTTCTACAACCTTTTCACTTATTAGCTTATGAGAAGCATTTTTACCCCCTTACTAGTGGCAGCCAGCCTACCTGCGCTGGCGCAGTCGCAGGCCGTGAGCGGCCGCGTGCTGGCAGCCGATGGCGGCTCCGTGCCCGGCGCTACGATAGTAGAGCGCGGCACCAGCAACGGCGTGAGCAGCGACGCCGACGGCAACTTTACCCTGGCCGTGAAGCCGGGCGCCACGCTCGTTATCAGCTCGGTAGGCTATGCTAGCCAGACGGTGGCAGTGGCGGGCCGCAGCACTATCACTATTACGCTGGCAGCCAGCACCACCGACCTGGCCGAGGCCGTGGTGGTGGGCTACGGCACCCAAACCAAGTCAGAGCTGACGGGCGCGGTGGCGCAGTTGGGCAGCAAGGAAGTAGGCAACCAGCCGGTACAGTCGCTGGAGCAGTCCATCCAAGGCAAGGCAGCGGGGGTATTTATCGAAACGGGCAGCGGCAAACTGGGCCAGGGCATCCGGGTGCGGGTGCGCGGGGTGTCGAGCGTGAGCGGTGGTACGCAGCCGCTGTACGTGGTAGACGGCGTGCCGGTAGCCTCCGACAACCTGTCGTCGACCTCGGCGGCTACCAACCCCATTGCCGACATCAACCCCAATGATATTGAGAGCATTAGCGTACTGAAAGACGCGGCGGCCTCGGCCATCTACGGCTCGCGGGCTAGCAGCGGCGTGGTGCTCATCACTACTAAGCGCGGCAAGGCGGGCGGCACGCGCTTCAACTTCAGCGTGCAGGGCGGCTACAGCGAGCCGACGCACAAGCGCGAGTTTCTCAACAGCCAGGAATACGTAACACTACTGACCGAGGCGCTAGTGAACCGGGGCGGCACGTTTGCGGTGCCGGCCAACATTGCGGCCCGCCTCAGCGGCTACGCTGGGGGCGTGAGCGACCCGCTCACCTACGACACCAACTGGCAGGACCAGGTATTGAAGCGCGCTGGCTTTCAACAGTATGACTTTAACACCAGCGGCGGCACCGAGAAAACCCGGTTTTTCCTCTCGGGCCAGTACAGCAAGCAGAAGGGCATCATCGTCAGTAACCAGTACGAGCGCATTGCCTCGCGCTTCAACATCGACCACCAGGCCAGCAACTGGCTTTCGTTTGGCCTGAACCTAACGGCCTCGCGCTCGGTCAACAACCGCCTACCCAACGACAACGCCTTCAGCACCCCGATGCAGATTGTGGCGCTGGCTCCCATCACGCCCCTCACCGACCCGCGCTCGGGCCTGCTCAGCGGCGCGCTCGACCCCACTACGGGCCTGCCCAACACGGGCTTTCCGTTCTACTACAACCCGCTGCTCAGCATTCAGGGCGGCTCGTACGTGACGACGGTGTACCGGCTACTCGGCAACGTGTACGCGCAGGCGCAGCTAGCCAAGGGGCTGATTTTCCGCTCGGAGCTGGGCACCGACGTCATCTCCCAGACCGAAGACCAGTACCTGGGCCGCGTGACGTCGCGCAATACCGGCAATACCAACGGCTACAGCTTCAATGCGGCCACTACCAACACGAAAGTGGTGGTCAACAACTACTTCAACTACAAAAATACCCTGGCCGACAACCACTCGCTGGACGTGACGCTGGGCACGAGCTACGAGGCGGCTAACCTAAGCGGCAACAGCGTGACAGGCACCCAGTTTGCCTCCGATGCCTACCGCACCATCGACAACGCCTCGCAAATCACGGCCGGCACCTCCTACACCACCGGCAACACGCTGGTATCGTACTTCGGGCGGGCTTCCTACGCCTTTGCTGGCAAGTACCTACTGGGGGCCAGCGCCCGCCTCGATGGCTCGTCGCGCTTCGGCGTGGAGCGGCGCTTTGGCTTGTTTCCGGCCGGCTCGGTGGGCTGGGTCGTTTCGGAAGAAGACTTCCTGAAAAACAACCGCACCCTGAGCCTCCTGAAGCTGCGGGCTAGCGTGGGTAAAACCGGCAACAACAATTTCGGCAACTTTGCCTCGCGCGGGCTTTACACAGGCAGCGGCGCGGGCTACGTGGGCACCCCCGGCCAACGCCCCTTCCAATTGGGCAACGACTTCTTGAACTGGGAATCGACGGTGCAGTACGATGCCGGCTTGGAATACGGCCTGTTTGACAACCGCATCAGCGGTGAGGTTGACATTTACCGCAAGAACACGACGGGCCTGCTGCTGGCTCAGCCCGTGGCTGGTACGTCGGGCTTCTCGACCTACAACGCCAACGTAGGCAGCCTGCGCAACCAGGGTCTTGAGCTGGTGCTGACTACGCGCAACTTTGTGGGCGCCTTCACCTGGACTACCAGCGTGAACGCGGCCATTAACAGGAACAAGATTCTGGACCTGGCCGGCCCCGACATCCTGGGTAGCTTCCTCAACCGTGCGCAGGCTGGACAGCCGCTGGGCGTGTTTGTAGGCCCCGAGTACGCGGGCGTAGACCCTGCCAACGGCAACGCCCTGTACTACCTGAACACGACCAACTCCGATGGCACCCTCAACCGCGGCACCACGACCAACATCAACCTGGCGGCCAACGTGCCCATCGGCAACCCCAACCCTACCTGGACGGGTGGTATTACCAACACGTTTACGTACAAGGGTTTCGACCTCACGGCCACGCTGGTGGGCGTGTTTGGCAACCAGATTTACGACGGGGCCGCGCCCTTCTTCTCGGTGGGCTTCAACAACGGCTACGACAACCAGACGCGCGACCAGCTCAACCGCTGGCAGAAGCCGGGCGACATCACCAACGTGCCCAAGGCCATTTATGGCGGCGGCAACGGCACCGGCCAGTCGTCGCGCTTCGTGCAAAACGGCGACTATGGCCGCCTGCGCTCGGTGCTGCTGGGCTACAACCTGCCCAGCACCCTGGCCAAACGTGCGTTTCTGCAATCAGCTCGCATTTTCGTGCAGGGCTATAACCTCTTGACGTTCACCAAGTACACCGGATGGGACCCGGAAGTAAGCACCGACTATACCACCGGCGTAGGCACCACCTCGAGCAACATCAGCCAGGGCATCAGCTTCTACACCGCGCCGCAGGCCCGCACCTACACCATTGGCCTCAACCTTGGTTTCTAGGCCTGGCGGCCCGCTTTCTTCCTCCCTTAGCCTTTAGAACGATATGAAAAAGATAGTACCAGGCCTCGTGGCCGCCGCCCTGCTCGCCACGGGCCTGCTGCCCGGCTGCAATAGCAAGCTCGACGTGCAGCCTGTCACCTACATCGACTCGGCCAGTGCCTTCGGCAATGCCAGCGACGTGCAGGCCGCCTTGGTGAGCTGCTACGCCGGCCTGCAAAGTGGCAACCTCTACGGCGGCTACCTGCAAATGATGACCGACCTGCTGGCCGACAATGGCGACGAGAGCTTCGTGGGCACCTTCACGCAGCCCCAGGAGGCCCAGCGCAAGGCCCTGCTCGTGACTAACAGCCAGGTGAGCGCCACCTGGCTGAGCGCCTACGACGTCATCAACCGCACCAATGGCGTGCTGGCTAACCTACCCAAGCTGACTACTGCGGCCCAGCAGGCCAGCGCCGAAGGCGAGGCCAAGTTTATCCGCTCGCTCATGTACTTCGACCTGGTGCGGATGTTTGGCCGGGCCTGGAACGATGGCACGCCCACTAGCAACCCCGGCGTACCGCTCATCCTCACCCCCACCAACACCGTGGCCGATGCCGTGCCCGTGGCCCGCAGCACGGTGGCCGCCGTGTACGCGCAGGTTATCACCGACCTCACCACGGCCGAGGCGCGCCTTACTACTAGCGGGGGCTTTAACACGTTCTCGGCCTCGCGCTATGCCTGCGCGGCGCTGCTGGCGCGGGTGTATTTGCAGCAGGGCGACTTTACCAACGCGGCGGCGGCGGCCAACCGGGCCATCGCAGGCTCGTTTCGGCTCAACGGCTACTACGGCGACAACTTTGGCTATAACCTGACCGCCAACACCACCAGCGCCTTGGTAGCCAACACCACGGAAGATATTTTTGCCATTCAGTTTACTGCCCAAAGCGGTACCAACCAGCTTAATACCTTCTACGCCCGCAACCGCCGGGCCGACGTCACGGTGCTGCCGCAGTTCACCAGCCTCTTTGAAACCGGCGACAGCCGCGCCACGCTCTACACCATGGCCACGGCCACTACGCCGGCCTACACTCGCAAGTACGACGCGCAGTACGGCAACGTCAAAATGGTGCGCCTGGACGAGATGCTGCTGACCCGCGCCGAAGCCAACTTCCGGGCGGGTACGGTGGTGGGCGCCACCCCGCTGGCCGACGTAAACACGGTGCGGGCCCGCGCGGGACTGGCCGGGCTAACCACCGTCACGCTGCCCGCCATCCTCAAGGAGCGCCGCCTGGAACTGGCCTTCGAAGGCTTCCGCCTCGGCGACCTCAAGCGCAACCAGGAAACCACTACGGACCCGATTACCGGCGCTGCCATCGCCTGGAACTCGCCGCGCCTGGTGTTCCCGATACCCTTCCGCGAACTCAATGTGAACCCGTTGCTGGTGCAAAACCCTGGCTACAACTAGCGGCCGGCCAGCATACTTGGCCCCACAAAAAAGGGCGGCCCCGGGCATCCGGGGTCGCCCTTTTTTGTGGGGCGGGCAGCCAGCGGCGCGCTACTCGCCGTCGTCCTCGTCGGCCGGGCGCTCAAAGTCCAGGTCGCGAGCCAGGTCCACGGCTTCGGCTTCTACCTGGGCCAGCAGGTCGGGGGCATCGGCGTCGAGGGTGCGGGCAAAGAGGTCGAGCAGCGCCTCGCCTTCGTCGTTGACGTAGAGGTTAGTATAAATCTGCTCGAAGAGCTTGTTTTCCTTGCCGATTTGCTTGTCGATGTCCTGCGGCGAGCGGGCCGTATTCAGGGCGCGGTGCAGCACGTCGGCGGCGCGGCGCGCCTCGTCGTGGTCGCCGAGGTCGGCCAGCAGGCGCAGCAGGGCAGCCGCCACGCCCAGGCGCCACTGCTCGAACCGGAACGACTGCTCGGCGCGGCTAGCCTGCTCAAAGCGGACATCGGCGCCCAGCGTGGCCGGGGTGAGGTAGGTGGCCTGGTCGGCGGGCGCGCGGAAGGCGAGCCGCAGCAAGGTTTCGTAGGTCGTCATCAATCGCAGATTTAACGGATTTAACGGATTTCGCAGATACGCCCGCTGCGCGGGCTGGCTAGGCTGGCGGCTCTGCTGGGGGCCGCTTGTTAGGAGAATAGTTGCCACACCAACAGGGAGGCGGCGTAGGCTAGCCCGGTCATGTACACGAGCTGGCCCAGGGGCCAGCGCCAGCTTTTGGTTTCGCGGTACGTGACGGCCAGCGTGCTCATGCACTGCATGGCGAAGACGTAGAACACGAGCAACGACAGCGCCCGCACTGGCGTGAAAAACGGCTGGCCGTGCGGGTCTTTTTCGTTGGCTAGCTTTTGCTGCACGGTGCCGAGGTCGGCATCCTGGCCCACGCTGTAGATGGTGCTCATGGTGCCCACGAATACCTCGCGGGCGGCGAAGGAGGTGAGCAGCGCAATGCCGATTTTCCAGTCGAAGCCCAGCGGCCGGATAACCGGCTCAATAACGTGGCCGAAAGTGCCGGCGTAGGAGGTTTCGAGGCGGGCCGCCGCCACCTGGCGCTCTAGCTCGGCGGGCTCCAGCGCCAGTCTTTTAGGATAATTTCCCTTTGCGTCGGGCGTGTTTATATCCGCCTGAATGCTGCGCAGGCGTGCTTCGGCTTTATCCTGGCGGTTGCCGGGGCCGTAGCTGGCCAGCACCCACAGCAGCACCGAGATGGCCACAATCACCTTGCCGGCCTGGAAGATGAACGCCTTCACCTTCTCCACGATGGTGAGGCCCACGTTTTTCCAGCGCGGCCAGCGATACACCGGAAACTCCATGATGAAGTAGCTGCGCTCGCGGGCCTTGAGCACGGTCTTCAAAATCAAGGCTGAGAGCAGCGCCGAGCCCAGGCCCAGCAGGTAGAGGCCCATCAGCACCAGCCCGCGCATGTTGAAGATGCCCAGCCAGCTTTCGTCGGGCACTACCAGCGCCACCAGCACGGTGTAGACCGGGATGCGCGCCGAGCACGACATGAGCGGCGTCACAAAAATGGTGAGCATCCGGTCCTTCCAGCTCTCAATGGTGCGCGCCCCCATGATGGCCGGCACGGCGCAGGCCAGCCCCGAAATCAGCGGCACCACGCTCTTGCCGCTGAGGCCGAAGGGCCGCATCAGCTTGTCCATGAGGAAGGTGACGCGGGCCATGTAGCCGGTTTCTTCCAGCACTGCCAAAAAGGCGAAGAGCAAGGCAATCTGGGGAATGAAAATCAGCACCCCCCCTAGCCCGGCAATAACGCCCTCGGTGAGCAGCCGCACCAGCGGCCCGCTGAAGTGCGCCTGAATGGCGGCGCTCAGCAGCGAAATGCCTTGGTCGATGAGGTCCATCGGGTACTGCGCCCAGGCGAAGATGGCCTGAAACAGCAGAAACAGGATGGCCAGAAAAATGAGGTAGCCAAACACGCGGTGCGTCAGCACCTTATCGATGCGATTGGAAGCCGGCTCGCGGCGCTCGGTGCGCGTCACGGTCACTACCTCCAGCAGCAGCTCGTTGATGGCGGCGTAGCGGGCTACCGTTTCGGCTGCCTGCTCGGCCGTCGAGTCAAAAGCCTGCTGCTCGGTCACCTGCGCCAGGTAGGCGCGGTCTTCCTCGCTCAAAAAGTGCAGCTGCCCAAATTGGTGTGCGTAATGCAGCGCCAGGTAGTCGTTGGGCAAGTCGAAGTGCTGGCGAATGCTAGCCAGCAGCGGCTGCAAGGCGGCGCCGGGCTGCCAGAAGCGGCCGGCGGGCGGGCGGGCGGCTAGCCGGTCGGCCATCACGATGCGCAGCGCAGCCAGGCCCACGCCCTTGCGGGCATTCGTGGGCACCACGGGCACGCCCAGCTCCTGCTCCAGGGCCGCCAAGTCAATCTGGATGCCGCGCTCGGCGGCCACGTCGGTCATGTTCAGGGCCAAGATGGCGGGCAGGCCCAGGTCGGCGAGCTGCGAAAACAGCAGCAGGCTGCGGCGCAGGTTGCTGGCATCCACGGTCACCACCACAAAGTCGGGGTAGTCGGGCGAGAGCGGGTTGTAGAGCAGGTCGGCAATGACGCGCTCGTCGAGGCTCTTGGGGTAGAGCGAGTAGGTGCCGGGCAGGTCCACGACCTCGGCCCGGCGCTGGCCGCCGAGCTGGGCCACACCGGTTTTGCGGTCCACCGTCACCCCCGGAAAGTTGCCGACCTTCTGATTGAGGCCCGTAAGCTGATTGAAGAGCGACGTTTTGCCCGAGTTGGGGTTGCCGATGAGGGCCAGGCGGGGCAGGCGCTCGGCTGGGGGCGCCGCGCTCCCGGGGCCGGGTTGCGGCGTAGCCGGCCGCACGGCGTCCTTAGTAGCACCCGCCATAGGGTTGTGGGTTAGTCTTTTAGCTGAATAGTAATGGCCTCGCTCACGCGCAATGACAACGTGTACTCCTCATCGCCGAGCACCAGCATCAGCGGGTCGCCGAGGGGCGCGCGGCCGGCCAGCCGCACCTGCGTGCCCGGGATGCAACCCATTTCGAGCAGCTTGAGTGCCATCTGGGGGTCTTTGAGGCAGCACACGGTGGCCGATTCGCCGGGGCGCAGGTCGTTGGCGGTGCGGCGGGCAGAGGCCGGCTGCGAGGCAGCCACGGCGGCGGAGCGACGGAAAAGGGCCACGGGTGGAAAGGCTAGGGTTATTTAGATTTAATTCAAACAAAGATACGGCCGTTTAGTTGGCGCGCCCAGCCAAGGCATTTTTTTTTGCCCGGCCACCGCCCCGCGCAACGCCAATTTGAGGGGTTTTGAGCCGTGCCGGGTCCGGGTCTATGTTTTGTCCAACTCAAAAGTAGCGCGCACGGCAAATTGCGCTTATTTTTGCACTAGCCAGTACTTTTACCCATCCCAAATGTTTCAACGTTTATTTTATTTTGCACTATTCGTATGCGCGGCTAGCGGCGCAGTACGTGCTCAGACCGCGCCGGCGGCCGGCCCAGCCATGCTAGCCGGTAAAATCATCGATAAGGCGACGAAAGAGCCGCTGCCCTTCACGTCGCTTAGCCTGAAGGAAGAGCAGACGGGGGCGCTCAGCAATGAGTTCGGGGTTTTTCAGTTGCCTGGACCGCTGAAAAGCGAGAAAGACTCGCTGATTGTGATGGCGCTGGGCTACGAGCACCTGGCCATTGCGGTGGAGCGCGGCAAGCCCATCGCCAACATGGTGCTGGAAGTGAGCCGCCGCGCCATTGCCCTGAAGGAAGTAACCGTGAAGGGTGGCAAAGTAAAAAACCTGGAGCTGGGTGCTAACGCCAACCGCCCCGGCGATGGCCTGCTGCAAGGCCAGCCGGGCGGGCAGTACGCCTTCTTTGTGAAGAATGACAAGAGCCGCCGCCTGGGCAACATCCGCTCGGTGTCGTTCTACATCGGGGAAAACGGCTTTCCGCGCGAGCCGTTCCGGGTGCGCCTCTACAAGCCCGACGGCAACTATAATTCACCCAACAGCGACATCCTGACCGACAACGTGGTGGTATCGGCCCCGAAGGGCGGCCAGTGGTACACCGTGGACCTGACGCCCTACAACGTGCTCGCCCCCGAGGAAGGCTTCTTCGTGGCGATGGAGTGGATTGTGAGCGGCGATAAGTTCTTCAATACCAACTTTATGGATGATAACTACACGCCCTACGGCCAAATTATGCGCCCCACGTTCGAATTCAAGGAAAGCCGCACCTGGACCTACTCCATCGCCAAGGGCTGGACGCTGCTGACGATGGCCACCGCCGCCGGCCAGCACTACAACGCCATGATTAAGGCCGAGGTAGATATGATTAAGTAACCGGCCCGACCGCTGGTGAGAACGCCCGGCTGCGCAGTGCGCGGCCGGGCGTTCTTGTGCATAGTAGCGCCGCCTACTTGGCGAGCTGGGTGGCTAGCCACTGGCGCAGCAGTTCCTGCACGGCGGGCGAGAACACGGGCTTCAGCTCGCCGTTGAGCAGGGTCCATTGGTAGCTGGGCGGTTGCAGCAGGTGGTTGACACCGGCTGGGCGGGCGGCCGTTATGGCGCGGTTACCGCCGGCTTTCAGCCCGCGCTCGAGGGCAGCCAGGTGCTGGGCGGGAGGCGCCTGCTCGTCGGCCAGCCCGCTGATGAGCAGCACCGGGCACTGCACGGCCGCCAGGTTGTCGAGCGGGTCGAAGGCGAGGAACGCCCGGAACCACGTTGTGAGCAGCGCTGCGGCCTGCTGCTGCGCGGCATCGGCCTGGCGCAGCAGGTTGACCACGATGGTTTGCGTCTGGGCAGGGTTAGTGGAGTAGCGAATCAGGTCGTAGAGGGTACGCTGGCGGCACAGGTGCAGCTCAAGCTGGGCGGGCGTCAGCTTCTAGACCTAGCCGGCTAGTTGCTGCTGTTGCAGCAGGGTTTCGTGGCCGGGCAGCCCGTAGGCCCCCAGCCCCACCACGAAGGCGGGCGGCAGGGGCTGGGCCACCACCAGCAGTGCCATGTTGGCACCCTCGCCGTGGCCGATAACGCCCAGCCGCAGCAAATCGACCTCGGGGCGGGTGCGCAGAAAGTTGAGGGCGGCCTGCACGTCGCCGGCGCGCTGGGCGGGCGTGGCGGTGGCGTTACTGCCGCCCGACTGCCCCACGCCCCGGTCGTCTAGCCGCAGTACGGCCAAGCAGTGGCGCGGGAGGTAGTCGGCCAGCCCCCCGAGCAGGCGGTAGCTCGTATCGGTGCTGGGCGGCGTACCCGCGCGGACCGGCGCCAGGCCATCGCGGTCTTGCTCGCCCAGGTCCGACACTAGCACCACGGCTGGAAAAGGCCCTGGGCCGGGCGGCACGGTAAGCGTGCCGGCCAGCCGTAGCCGAGCTGTGAAGTTGGAAAACGTTACGTCTTCCTCGCGGTAGGGCGGGGCAAAGCGGGCCGCCGCTTGCGTGGCGGCGACCAGGGCGTAGCGGTGCAGCACCACGGGGGTGCGCAGGCCGGGGCGGCACCAGATGCCGGCGAGTTGCTGGCCGTCGGCCGAGCGGCGGGCCCGGAAGCGGCTATCGAGTTGGGGCACCAGCAGGAGCACCGAATCGATGCCGGTGGGCTGCTCCACCGTCATGGGCACCCGGCTGAGCCTTTGCATCGGTACGTCGAGCGCCCCGAAATAAGTACCGCCCACCAGGGCTACCAGGCTAAAGCTTAGCTCCAGCTTGCCGCCTGCCCCAGCCCCATTCGCTCCCACACCCCCCCAAGCAACCACACCATTACCCCCAGCAAACAAGTACCCTTCCTATACTACGCTATTGGCACCGGGCTTACTCAGGAGCCATACTTAACCAGAAGTGCCCAACAGCTACCAGTCGCGAATTTAGCTCAACGGTATCGACATTGCCCCACGCGCGTTTGGGTAATGGCGCCGGCCCACCCCGATATTCCCGGCAACCATGTGCAACACAGACGCTTCTTGCCATAGTACCATTTGCCTGCGCGGCTTTTTTGGGCGCTGGCTAGTCTAACGCCCTCAGTGGCTAGATTTGACATAAATATTTTCCTAACCTTACTTAACATGCGGGCAGGTTCAATTAAATTTGTGGGCCGCGTTCTTATTCATTTTACTTTTTCTGTATGATTAAGCGTTTACTATTGTTTTTACTGATGGGTGGCCTGCTGCCCACGCTAGGCTGGGCACAGCAGGAGGGCCGGATTACGGGCCGCGTTGTGGACGAAAAAACCCAGGACCCCATCCCGTTTGCCTCCATCAACCTGCGGGAGGAGCAAACCGGCGCCCTCACCAACGAGTATGGCTACTTTCAGCTGGCCATGCCTACTAAGGTCACCGAAGACTCGGTAATCGTGGTGGCGCTGGGCTACAAGCGCACGGCGCTGTTTGTGAAGCGCGGCAGCAACATGGAGGAAATTATTATTCAACTCCCCAAGCAGGCCATTGCGCTGGCCAACGTCGATATTAAAGCCAGCCAGGTGAAGCCCATGCAGATGGGTGCCCGCTCCAATTCGCCGGGCACGGGCATGATTCAGGGCATGCCGGGCAGCCAGTATGCCTTCATGTGCAAGAATGACAAGGCCAAGAAGCTCGGCGTCATTCGTACGGTATCGTTCTTTATCGGCGAAAATGGCTTCCCGCGCGAGCCCTTCCGGGTGCGGATTTACAAGGCTAATGGCAACTACAATGCGCCCAACGAGGACATGCTCACGGAGAGCGTAATCGTGTCGGCGGCGCGCGGCGGCGAGTGGTTTACGGTCGACTTGTCGCCCTACAACCTGGTGGCGCCCGAGGAAGGCTTTTATGTGGCGATGGAGTGGATTGTCAGCGGCGACAAGTTCTACACCACCAACTTTATGGATAACTATACGCCCTACGGCCAGATTCTGCGCCCCACGTTCGAATTCAAGGACAGCCGCACCTGGAGCTACGCCATCGGGCGGGGCTGGAACCTGGTGACGCTGGCCAACGGCGGCTCGCACTTCAACGCTATGATGCGCGCCGAGGTAGACGCTTACAAATAGACCGCAGATTTAACGGATTAAACGGATTTCGCCGATACGTCCGCTGCGCGGGCTGACTAGCGCTATTGGCTTGGCCTGTTTGTAAAATCTCTATTGCTAAAAATGAAGAAAGGCCACCCATCTGGGTGGCCTTTCTTTTGTGATGGCTCGTGCTGATTAGGCGGTGCTAGCCAGCTTGCTTTAGCAAGCGTATCGGCGAAATCCGTTTAATCCGTTAAATCTGCGGTCTAGCGGACGCGGACGGCGATTTCGACGCGGCGGTTTTCCTGGCGGCCGGTGGGCGTGGCGTTGGAGGCGACGGGGGCGCTTTCGCCGAAGGCCTCGGTGCTGAGGTGGTCGGCGGCCATTTTATCGGTCGTGATGAGGTAGCTCTTCACGGCCTCGGCACGCTGCTTGCTCAGCTCGCGGTTGTAGCTTTTGTCGCCGCGGGCATCGGCAAAGCCCAGGATACGCACGTCTTTGCCAGCGTAGCGCTTGTTGATGGAGGCGCTAATCTGCTTCAGGGCCTCGGCGGCGCTGGGCTTTAGTACGGCCTTGTCGGTGTCGAACAACACTTTCTCTTCCAGGCCATATACCTGGTAGTCGTCGTTGCCGCGCACGGTCACGCCGCTCAGGTTCACCTCGGGCAACTTCACATCAGCCAGCTTGGCCTTGGTCACGTCGAAGGTGTTGCTGACGGCATCGCCTACTTTGCTGGCGGCGCTATCTACTGAATTGGCGGCGCTGGTGGCTACGTCGCCCACCGTTTTGCCGGTGCGGGCCACTACGGCCGTGTCCTGGGTAGCATCGCCGAGGGTATTCTTGTCGTCCGACTTTTTGAGGTCGTTGCAGCTAGCCAGCAGTAGCACTGCCGCCAGCAGCGGGTGGGTGAGCTTGGTCATGAGTAGGTGAGCGGGGTGTTTGGGCCGGCTGGTGCCGGCGGTGAAAGACGCGTCGCTTACGCAAAGTTGGGCGTGGCCGTTGGCCTGGCAGCCTGCCGCCGGCCGCGCCAAGCGGCTAGCCACGCCAGACTGGCCGCGGGCGGGCGAGGCTACTTGGCGGGCAGCGCCATTATCCAGGCCCGGATAGCTTCTTCGGCAGCGGGCGAAAAATTGGGCTGCGCCTGCCCGCCCACAATGGGCCACTGGTCGCGCTCAGGCTGAAACACATGGTTGACGCCGGGCAGCTTGCGCGCCACCACCGACTTATTGTTTTTCAATCCTTTCGTCAGCGCCTCCAGGTTACTATCGGGGTTGAGCACCGAGTCGGCGCTGCCGTAGAGCAGCAGCACGGGGCAGGCCACCTGCGCCAGGCTTTCGGCGGGGTCGAAGGACAAGAAATAGCGGTAGGGCGGCGCCGTCAGCTCGGTGGCACGGGCTTGGGCCGCCGCCTCGCTCAGCAGCGGATTGTCCTGCTTTAAAATATTTGCCACAATGGCGCGCGCCTGGCTGCGGTTGATGGTTTGCCGAATGGCATCGAACGTCATTTGCTGCCGCTTGAGGGCAATGGCCAACTGGCTCGATGAGGTTTGCAGGCCCCGCAGGGTAGCCTCCTGCTGCTGCATGGCGATGGTGCGGCCCGGCAGGCCATACGGCGCCAGCCCCACCACAAAAGCGGGCGGCTGCGGCCGGCCGGCGGCCAGCAGGGCCACGTTACCCCCTTCGCCGTGGCCAATGAGCCCCAGGCGGGTGGCAATCAGCTCGGGGCGGGTGCGCAGAAACTTGAGCGCGGCCTGGGCATCGGTCACGAGGTCGGCCGTGGTGGCATCGGCCGCGCCGGTCGATTGGCCGGTGCCCCGGTCATCAAAGCGCAGCACCGCGATGCCGCGCCGGGTGAGGTAGTCGGCCAGCCAGCCCTGGGGGCCAAAGTCATTGGCGGTGCCATTGCGGTCTTGCGCGCCGGCATCGCTGAGGAGCACCACCGCCGGAAAAGGACCCGGCCCGGCCGGCACCGTGAGCGTACCCGCCAGGCTGGCGCTGGCCGCCGCATTGGCAAACGTCACGTTCTCCTCACGGTAGGGGGGCGTCAGGCGCGTTTTGGTTACCGCCGCCAGAGTCGGCAGGGCCGTGTGGGTCAGGGTGAGGGGCACCCGGAACCCGGGCTGCTGCCAAGTGCCTTGCAGCTGGCCGGCATCGGGCACGAGGCGGCCCGTAAAGCGGCAGTTAGCCTCGGCCGACGCGAAGATGATGGTGTCGGCGCGCGTCGTAACGGTGACCGACAAGTTATTAACGCGCTGCTTGGGTACGTCGAGCGTAGCAAAATACTCGCCGCTGCTCAGCTTCACCAGGCGAAAAATGACTTCCAGCTCGCCGCCCGGCAGCTTTAGCGGCCCTTTCCAGAGGCCATCGAGTGGCTGGTCGGCTGGGGCAACGGCCGCCCGGCCCGGCCAGGCCCAGGTAAGTAGCACTAGTATCAGACTATAAAACCCCAAGCGTACGGCAGACATATCAGGCAATAAAAAGATAATTTAAACGATTCGTAACCCTGTAGCCGCTAAGTTATTCATGAGCTACCTATAGCTGAGTTTTCCACCGCGCTACCGTAGTCAAGCCACACCGCAATAAAAATCACAAAATCCTATTTTCCAGCCATTTCACTCGCTCACAAATACGCGCTTCACGCGCTCGCTCACGTTGGTAAGCAACTCGTACGGAATGGTGCCGATGCGCTGGGCCAGCTCGCTCGTGCTCAGCCCCTGGCCAAAGACCACGGCCACGTCGCCGGGCCGGGCTTCGGGCACGTCGGTCACGTCCACCATCACCATATCCATGCACACCGAGCCCACCACCGGGGCGCGGCGGCCGTGCAGCAGCACCAGCCCCTGGCCGCTGCTGAAGCGCCGGTCGTAGCCATCGGCGTAGCCAATGGCCAGGGTAGCCACGCGGCGCTCGTGGGCGGTGGCGGCGCCCCGGCGGCCGTAGCCCACGGTGGTGCCGGCGGGCAGGGTTTTTATCTGCGAAATGGTGGTTTTCAGGGTGCTCACGGGCAGCAGGTTGGCGGCATCCTCGGCGCCGGCCTCCACACCGTAGAGGCCTACCCCCAGCCGCACCATGTCGAGCTGCGCCTCCGGAAAGCGCCGGATGCCGGCCGAGTTGAGCGCGTGCTTGAGGGCCGGGTAGCCCAGCACGGCCTCGATGGCGGCGGCCATGCGCCGGAAGGTAGCCAGCTGCTGGCGCGTAAAGTCATCGTGGCCAGGGTCGTCGGCAGCGGCGAGGTGGGTCATAATGCCCGCCACCGGCAGCGCGGCGCGGTGGGCCGCCAACAGGGCCAGCAGGTCGGGCAGTTCTTCCTCGGCGAAGCCTAGCCGGCGCATCCCGGTATCGAGCTTGAGGTGCAGCGGGGGCAGCGGGCCGACCGCGTCGGCGCTGGCCTCGCGGACGGCTTGCAGGTAGTCGTGCAGGCGCTCGAGCGAGTATATTTCGGGCTCCAGGCGGTAGCGCCGCAGCTGGCCGAACGAGTCGGGCCCGGGGTTGAGCACCATGATAGGCAGGCTGATACCGTTGTCGCGCAGTTGCTGGCCCTCATCGGCGTAGGCCACGGCCAGGTAGTCGGCCCGCTGAAACTCCAGCAGGCTAGCCACCTCATACGAGCCACTGCCATAGGCAAAAGCCTTCACCATCACCATGAGCTTGGTGCCGGGGCTCAGCCGCTGGCGGTAGTACTGAAGGTTGTGGGTTAGCGCGTCGAGGTTCACCTCCAGCACGGTGCCGTGCTGCGGCTGCTGCAAGGCCGCCACCACCCGCTCGAAGCCAAAGCGCCGGGCGCCCTTTATCAGAATAGTTTCGTTTTGAAAATCGGCGGGGCGCAGCTCAGCCAGCAGGGCCTCGGTGGTAAGGTAGGTTTGAATAGATAACTGTCGGTCATGCTGAGCTTGTCGAAGCAGCTCGCTCGCTTCGTCCAAACCATGCGAGCGAGCTGCTTCGGCAAGCTCAGCATGACCATACTGCGAAATCGCCTCCCCTACCCCGATGAGACGCGTAACGCCGTGGGCCCGCACCAGGGCCGCCACGCGGCCGTACAGCTCGGCAGGGCTAAGGCCCGATTCGAGCACGTCGCTGAGGATGAGAGTGCGGCCACCAGGACGAGCCTGCCGGCTCAGGGCATCGAGGGCTAGCGAGAGGCCGGCCAGGTCGTTGTTGTAGGTGTCGTCGAGGAGGTAGCAGCCGTGGCGGCCGGCTTTCATTTCGAGGCGCATGGCCACCGGGTGCAGGCGCAGCAGGCGGCGCTGCATTTCGGCCGGGGCCAGGGCGTGGGCAGGGTCGAGCTGGCGCCAGAGCAGCACGGCCAGGCAGTGCAGGGCATTCTCCACCGAGGGCTCATCGGCGAAGGGCAGCGTGAAGCGCGACACCTCGCGCAGGGCGAGCTGCTCGGCCGGGAAGTGGGCGGTGGCCGCCGAGTCGGCCAGCCGCACGCGCACACTGGTGGTGCCGCTGGTAGTGGTTTTGAGGCGGAAGCGCAGCGCAGCACCGGGCGCGGCGTGGCGCGTCCAGGCCAGGGCAGGCAGGGCGCGCGCCTGCACGGCAGCGTGCACGGCGGGCTGGTCGGCGCAGTACACGAGCAGCTCGAAGCCGGGCTCCTCAAACAGCCGCAGCTTTTCGGCCAGCTTTTCTTCCTCCGAAACAAAGCCAGCATCGTGGGCGGTGCCCAGCGTGGTGAAGATGCCGTGCGTGGGCCGGATAATCTGGGCTAGCCGCGCCATCTCGCCGCGCTCCGAAATACCGGCCTCAAAGATGCCCAGTGTGTGCCGGCCGGGGGCCAGTTCCCACACGCTCAGCGGCACGCCTACCTGCGAGTTATAGCTTTTGGGTGAGCGGCAAATATCCTCGTCGGGCGCCAGCAGTTGGGCCAGCCACTCCTTCACGATGGTCTTGCCATTGGAGCCCGTGACGGCCCACACTGGGCCGGCAAAGGCCGCCCGGTGGCGCGCCGCCAGCCCTTGCAACGCCGCCAGCGTGTCGGGCACCAGCACGAAGCCGGCTTCGGCAAACGGCGCCAGGCTAGCCGGCGGGTGGCTTACCACAAACAGCCGCACGCCCTTGGCATAGAGCGCGGCCAGGTGCTGGTGGCCATCGTGGCGCGGCCCGTGCAGGGCAAAGAACACGGCGCCCGCCGTGAGGCCCACCCGGCGGCTGTCGAGCAGCAGCGTGGCTAGGGGTGCATCGAGGGCGGGGGCTTGCAGCAGGGTGCCGCTGAGCAAGGCGGGCAGGTCGGAAAAACGGAGAGGCATGGCGGGCACAAAGGTCGGAACAGCAAACTTCAAAACTGGATGTTCACTGATTTTGTCACAACACCTTTACATTTGAGACCACCTAACTTAACTTACTTTATGAATACTAAACGTTTACTCTCTCATGGATATTTCCCAAGCGAAATGCCTCCGGTATTTACAACTTCTTCTTTTGCAAAAAAGATAGACTTGGTTGAAATTAGCTGGAATTTATTGGATAAAAAAATAAAAAACAAATACACAGAAACAAAATGTGTAAATTACAATATTCCAAAAATTGGACTCAGCAGAAGACAATTAGGAATTCCGAATCCTTTAAGCCAGTGGAGCTTATCAAGTTACATTGTAAATAATTGGCTCACAATAAATAAAAACCTCATATCAAATAGTTCTGCAAGCATACCTAAATACACAACCTATGGAGAAAGAGCTATAAGAACTCAACTTTCGTATGGCGAATTCAGGAGAGCAGGAGTACTTGATTCATATGGAAAAATTTATGAAATTAAGACTGACATAGCTAAGTATTATGGGTCAATTTATACACATAGCATACCTTGGGTGATGCATACGAAGGCTATTGCTAAAGCTAGGCGCAATGACTATACTCTAGAGGGAAATAATATAGATAGACTATTAAGAAACTGTCAGTCGGGGCAAACTATAGGTATCCCAGTTGGCCCTGATACATCACTTATTATCTCTGAACTTATTGGATGCTGGATTGATAATGAATTTGCAGCCAAACTTCCTGGTTACGTTGGCTACAGATATGTAGATGATTTTAACTTTTTTTTTACAAGCTTAGAGCTTGCAGAGAAAGCCGTGCGGGTGTTGCAAGAAATTTTTACATCAATTAACCTTGACATGAATGATTCTAAAACCCAAATTAAGCGCTCACCTCATTTTTTTGACAATGGATGGTCCTATGTTTTATCAAATTACTCGTTTGCAACAGACGATAAAAAGCAAAAAAACGACATTATAAGATTTTTTGACATGTCATTCAAGTATGCGATTGAGTTTCCTGCCGACAGCGTACTCAAGTATGCAATGAAAGTATTAAATAGGATTGATGTAAATCCTAGCAACTGGCAACTTTACGAGTCTATGCTAATGAAAACAGTAATAACTGAACCAGCAACACTACAAGATTTTTCAAAAATTATGTATCAGCAGAAGTCTCGTGTAACGGTCAGTAGAATAACAGAAGTGGTGTACTTACTACTGCACGAACATGTATACAAAGCACATTCTTTCGAAATAGGCTGGGCTTTATGGCTAGCAAATTTATTTTCAATAAAGATAGAAGATGTAACAGCAAATAAATTATTTTTACTCAACGATGCCGCTACCCTTGTACAATCTTTGCACCTGAAGAGCAATTCTTTAATAAGCCACACAGCTGACTCAAGACCAGTAGAAGATTACATTGACGAAGTTTCATTAGAGAGCGAATATTGGCTTCTCTGCTATGAAGCTATTCGTCACAATTGGGTACCGCCAACTTTCAATAAGATTGTTGACACGCATCCTTTCTTTTCTTTACTTAAAAAAAATGGTGTCACTTTTTTTCACCCTACTAGGGTCCCTTCTGGATTTTTACCAAAAAAGAAGCTGAAAGCTTCACCACCAGCAGTTACCAAAACTGCTGGTGATTCAGAAAATATCAAGTTCATTTCTTACTAATAGCACTCCATTACATCACTAACTGGCCCTAAGCTATGCTAGACCAACCCACGTTGGTGTATTAGCCGTGGCTCTGGCCAATGCCCTTCCCCGCCTTGGCGCTACCTTCGGGCTTCATTTGCCTCTTCGTAGTTAAAGCGCCCGATGGCCGTTTCCACTTCCTATTCTTCTGCGCCCGCGCCGCTTTGGCAGCGGGCCTGGCCGCACGTGCTGGCCGTGTTGTTTTTTGTGGTGCTGGCCGTGGCCTACTTCGCGCCCATCGTGTTTGAGCACCAAACCCTGGCGCAGCACGACATCACCCAGTTTCAGGGCGGGGCCCGCGAAACGCAGCAGTGGGCCGCCGCGCACGGCCACGAGCCGCTGTGGACCAACTCCATGTTCTCGGGGATGCCGACCTACCTGATTTCGGTGCACTTCCCCGGCGACTTGTTCGTGTACGTGCAGAAGTTCATCGCCCTGGGCCTACCCAGCGTAGTCAGCAACCTGTTTGTGGCGCTGCTCTGCGGCTACGTGCTGCTGGTGGTGCTGGGCGTGCGGCCGCTGGTGGCGGTGGCCGGCGCGGTGGCGCTGGGCTTTTCGAGCTACAACCTGGCCATCCTGGCCGCGGGGCACAACACCAAGTCGTGGGCGCTGGCTTATGCGCCGCTGGTGCTGGGTGGCCTGCTGCTAGCCATGCGCCAGAATAAGTGGCTCGGGGCCGCGCTGTTCACCTTCGGCCTCACGATGAACGTGCGCGCCAACCACCCGCAGATTACCTATTACCTGGGCCTGCTGGTCGTTATCTACGGCATTATCGAGCTGGTGGCGGCCATCCGCGCCGGGCGCCTGCCCGACTTCTTTAGCCGGGTAATCCTACTAGGGGTCGGCGCGCTGCTGGCGGTGGGCGTGAGCTTCGGCCGCCTCTACACCACCTACGAGTACAGCAAATACAGCAACCGCTCGCCCTCCGAGCTGAAGGCCCTGCCGGCCCAGCCCGGCCAGGCGGCCCCCAGCGCCAAGCAGCAAGACCGCGACTACGCCTTTGCCTACAGCTACGGCATCGGCGAAACCATGACCCTGCTGGTGCCCAACTTCTACGGCGGCAGCAGCGCCATGCCGCTGGGCAAGGACTCGCACATTGCCGGCGCCGGCCTGCCCGAGGAATACCTAGCCAACATGCCCACTTACTGGGGTGACCAGAGCTACGTGGCCGGCCCGGTCTACGTGGGCGTCACGGTCTGCTTCCTCTTCGTGCTGGGCCTGTTTGTAGTTGATAAGCGCACGCGCTACTGGCTGCTGGCCGGCACGCTGCTGTCGTTTATCCTGGCCTGGGGCAAGAATTTTGAGACGATTAACAACCTGATTTTCGACTACCTGCCCGGCTACCGCAGCTTCCGCGCCGTGAGCATGGGCCTCGTCATTGCCCAGCTCGCCATGCCGCTGCTGGCGGCGCTGGCCCTGGCGCGCATCTTGCGGCCGCGTGCGGCCGTGGTGCCGGCAGGTTCAACTTCGCCTGTTGCCACCGAGCCCCTGCACCCCGCGCTGGCTAAGGCGGCCCGCGCGGCGGCGGGGTCGCCGGCCGTGGTGGTTGACTCGCCCGATAGCCTGCACCGCACCAAGCAGTTGCTCTACGCCGGGGCCGTTACGGCGGGCTTCCTGCTGCTGACCTGGGTGGCCAGCCTCAGTTTCGACTACGCCTCGCCCCAGGATGCCAACCTGACGCAGAGCGGCTTCACGCCCCAACTGCTGAGCGCCCTGCGCGCCGACCGCGCCGACCTGCTGCACAACGACATCTGGCGCGGACTGCTCTTCGTGGGCCTCACGCTAGCGGCGCTGTACTTCTATTTGAAAGGAAAAATCGACGCCCGCGTGGCCGCCCTGGCCGTGGCGGCGCTGGTGCTACTCGACCTCTGGACGGTGGACAAGCGCTACCTCGGGGAGAAGAACTTCCAAACGGCGACCATCGCGGAGAGCTTCCAGGAAACGCCCGCCGACCAGCAGATTTTGCAGGATAAGGACCTGAGCTACCGCGTGCTCAACCTCGGCAACCCCTTCAATGAGGCGCGCACCTCGTACTTCCACAAGAGCGTTGTGGGCTACCACGGCGCCAAGCTGCGCCGCTACCAGGACCTGATTGAGCGCCAGATTTCGCAGAACAACACCGGCGTGCTCAACATGCTGAACACGCGCTACGTGATAGTGCCGCCCCAAAAGCAGGGTGAAACCGAGCAGGTGCAGCGCAACCCCGGCGCATTAGGCAATGCCTGGTTTGTGCGTGAGCTGAAAGCCGTGGACAGCCCCGATGCCGAAATGGCTGCCCTCAGTACCCTCAACCCCAAGCAGGTAGCGGTAGTCGATACCAAGAAATTTCCGGAGGCCAAGCCGGCCGTGTACGCCGACTCGTCGGCCACCATCGCCCTCACCGACTACGCGCCCGATGCCCTCACCTACCGCTACTCGGCCGCCCAGCCGGCCACGGTGGTCTTCTCCGAAATCTACTATGCCGACGGCTGGCAGGCCTTCCTCGATGGCAAGCCAATGCCGCATTTCCGCGTCGATTTTGTGCTGCGCGCCATGCAGGTGCCCGCCGGCGCCCACGAAATCAAGTTTATGTTTGAGCCCAAGGAATACAAGGTCGGCAACACCGTGTCGCTGCTTTCGAGCATCGGTGTGCTGCTAGCCGTGGTGGCGGCCGGGGTGTTCGGCTTCCGCCAGCGCCGCCCGGACGAGGCGTAATTTTTAGCTTGTCATTGCGAGCGCAACGAAGTGGAGCGCGGCAATCGCACCTGAACGACCTTTGCAGAACGACCTTTCTGCGCGGCTATCGTTCGGGTGCGATTGCCGCGCTCCACTTCGTTGCGCTCGCAATGACAACCGATTTTAATTTCCTTCGGCCCCTGCCCCACCCCGCCGCCGAGCGGCGTGGCGTGCGCCTGCTGCTCTGGCGCGACGACCTGCTGAACCCCGCGCTACCCGGCAACAAGGCCCGCAAGCTCAAATATAACCTGCTGCAAGCCAGCGCCGAAGGCCATACCCGCTTGCTCACCTTCGGCGGGGCGTACTCCAACCACCTGGCCGCCGTAGCTGCCGCCGGCCGGCTCTACGGCCTGGCTACCACCGGCCTGGTGCGGGGCGAGGAGCACCAGCCCCTCAACCCCACCCTGGCCCGGTGCGTGACCGACGGCATGGCCCTGCACTACCTTGACCGCACTACCTACCGCCGCCGGGCCGAGCCAACTTTTCTGGCCGAAGTGCAGGCGCAGTTTGGCCCCGCCTACCTATTGCCCGAGGGGGGCACCAACGCGCTAGCCCTGCGCGGCGTGGCCGAGCTCATCGGCGAACTGCGCCAGCATACCGAGTTCGACGCCGTGGCCGCGGCAGCAGGCACCGGCGGCACCCTGGCTGGCCTGGCGCTAGGCCTCGCTGAGGCAGGCTACCCGGCGCGGGCCGTGGGCGTGGCTGCTCTAAAAGGTGCTGACTTTCTGCACGCCGACATTAACGCCCTGACCCTAGCAGCCACCGGCCGCGTGCTTACCAATTATGAGCTACATACCGGCTACCACGGCGGCGGCTACGCCAAGCTGCCCGCCGAGCTGCGCACGTTCATCCGGCAGTTTGAAGCCGACTACGGCGTGCTGCTCGACCCCATTTACACTGGCAAGCTGCTGCTGGGCGTGCTCGACCTGATTGAGCAAGGGCACTTTGCCCCCGGCAGCACCGTGGTGGCCGTGCACACCGGCGGCCTGCAAGCCTGGGCCGGCTTTTTATAATGGCCTACGGGGCACCGGTTCAACTAGCCGCCTGGCTTTAGGCACCAGCCAGCCCTGCACCGCCAGCGCCGCCAGGGCAAACACAGACGGCAACACCGGCGCCAGAAACCGCACATCGTAGTCATCGACGGTGAGCATCACCACGGCGGCTTGCAGCAGTGGCACGCCCACTAAGAAAGCGCGCGCCGGCCGCCACACGGCCGCCCGGCGGGCCCCGCGCACCGCCAGGTAGTAGAGCGGCCACAGCACCAATACGCTCATCGCCTTGTGGACCAGCGAGTAATAGGGCTTGATGCTGCTGAAAAACACGAACAGCTTGCCCAGCATGAGGCGGGCCAGGAAGCCAGGGTTGTGGGCGGCAAAGTGTAGCACACGCGCCAACTGGCTCCAGCCGGCGGGCGGCGGCACCAGCGGCGCACTAGGGTGAATGGCCCACACCGGCGTGGCAAACATCAGCTCGCCACGCATGTACGTTTCCACAATCAGAAAGCTGACCAGCTGGCGGTTGAGCGCCCAAACAACCAGCGGCGAGGCCAGCATCCCAGCCCCAACCGCCAGCCAGAACAACCGGCGGCGCCGCGCATACAGCGCCACTAGGCCAGCCAGCCCCGCCGCGCCCGCCACCACGAAGCCATTGGGCCGCACCAGCGCCGTGAGCACCAGCAGCCCGGCCAGCCGCGCCCAAGCCCCCCAGCCGCCACCTCGCACCCGCACCAGCGCCCAGAACGAGAGCACCGACAGGCTGATAAACAGCGACTCGGTGAGCAGGTAGCAATTGAACTGCTGCACATCGGGCCAGCCGATAAACAGGCCCGTGGCCAACGCCGCCGGGCCCCGCCGGCCGCTCGCCAGCCGCCGCACGGCCGCGTACAAAGCCAGCGCCGCCAGCCCCGACGCGGCCAGTTGCCCCAGCACGATGCCCCACCAGCCGGCCCCCAGCCGCAGCCACACGCTCTGGTACCAGGGGTAGAGAATGTAGCGCTGGTTGTGCTCGTACTGATAATTGGCGATGCCGTTATTGGCGACGGTGGCGGCCACCGCGCCGGTTTCCTGCTGGTAGCGGCCGTGCGCGGCCAGGTTGGCAGCGTAGTCGAGGTAGCGGGCGCTGTCGTTGGCGAAGTGCGGGCCGTGGTACTTCAGCAGATAAGCCGCCTGCACCAGCAGCCACAGGGCCAGCAGCAGCCCGCGATGCCCGCGCCACAGGCGCCGGGCCAGCGCTAAAACGGAAGGAAAAAGCTGCGGCATCACCCTCAAAGCTACGCCGCGCCCAACCCCAACCGTAGGTTTGGGGTATGCACTGGCGGGTAGCGGGCGCCCGCCGCCCTAGTGGCCTGCGCCCCGCCCGTTTTCGTTTTTTCTCGCTACGGCAGTTTGACAGCCTCCGAATCTGTAGCAGCCAGCCGGCGCGCTGCCGCCAGCCCCCGCTCCGCTTTCGCCGCTCACCCCCAGCGGCTACCGGCCCAAAAGTGGTGGCAATTCTGGTAGCGCATCGGTAGTTTACTTTTTGTATTCTCTCACTTCATTTCACTTTCAATGCTGCCTCGCCTTATCCGCCGCCTCATTCCGTTGCTCATTCTTGTGGCGCTCGGGGTGTTTTTATGGCGTAAAATCAGCCCGACCCTGGCTAACCTCAACCCGCTGGCCCCGCGCGAGCCGCAGGTGACGGTGACCCACAACACGGTGCTCACGCAGGTAGAGGCCCTCGGCAAGCTGGAACTGGTGCGCTACCGCTTCAAGGATGTGGTGGAATACAAGCGCAGCGCCAAATACCCGTTTCTGCCCGATGCCAAGGCCGCGCTCATTGTGGGTGGCGAGGCCGTAGGCTGCCTCGACCTGCGCAAAATCCGGCCCCAGGACGTGGTTTTCGAGGGCGACTCCGTGGTGCGCGTCATCCTGCCCGACCCCGAGCTGTGCGCCTTCCAGGTCAACCACAACGAGAGCCGCGTTTTCAGCACCGAAAACGGCTTTTTTCAGGACGCTAGCCTTGTTGATGAAGCCTACCGCTACGCCGAAGCCCAGGTGCGAAAGTCGGCCCTGCAAAGCGGCATCCTGGCCGAAACCCAGCGCAATGCTCAGCAAATACTGGTGCCCATGCTGCGCACGCTCACCGGCCGCCGCGTGGTAGTGGGCCAGCGGCTGGTAGCGCCGGGGCCGCAACGCAAGCTGTAGGCTACGCTGGCTATTTACGCATAAACAGAAGAACGTCATGCTGAGCTTACCGAAGCATCTTGCTCGCGCCGTTAGGGTTAGTAACTCCAACGATTCGAACAAGATGCTTCGGCAAGCTCAGCATGACGTTTTTGTCTATTGCTTAGCCCTGGCTCACAGCGGGCTAGCCTATACTACGCGGCCCGGAAACCCGTGGCCTGGCGCACGCTGCGCTCGTTGCCGCTGGCGGGGTCGGTATAGTGGTGGTCGCTCACCTCTACCGATAGGTGCTTGCCCACGAGCTGCTTGGTGTCCAGGTCTTTGCCCTCCTGCGGCTTGATGCCCACGGCCGAGTACAGCGACAAAATGATGGGGTGGCCGGCCGGCGAATTATAGAAGCGCTGGGTCACGAAGCCATCCTCGTTTTCCATGTGCGCGGCAAAAAACGGCACGTTCTGGTGCTCGCTGGTGCCTTCCTCGATGCTGGTGATGGTAACGGTGTGGCGGCCATCGGGCAGGAAGCCTTTGGCGTCGCCTTTTTCAACTGCAATTTTCATGATGCTGCAAATTTTGTTAGTATAGTTTATGCTAACGTATTTGGCAGCGGCAGGTTGCGAACTAGCCCCGGCTATTCTTCGGCCAACTCGCCCAGCGCCTCCTGTATCAGGTCCGATTCGTAGCCTTTCTGGGTGAGGTAGGCCATGAGCTTCATCTTGCGCTTCATGGGATGGGTTTCCTTTTCGCGGGCGTCGCGCTGGCCTAGCAGCTGCTTGAGTTTAGCGTAGTATTCGTCGCCATCCAGTTCCTTAAGGCCGCTTTTTATGCAGTACTCACTCAGCCCTTTGGCCTTCATCTCCAGCTTAATGCGGCGGCGGCCCCAGCCGTTGGTGCGGTGCTTGCCGCGGGCGTACGACTGGGCGTAGCGCTCCTCATCGAGCAGCTTTTCGCGGCCCAGCCGGATGATGATTTCGCCCGCCTCGTCTTCGTCGAGGCCGTAGCTTTTGAGCTTGTCGGCCACCTCCTTCTGGGTGCGCTCCTGGTAGGCGCAGAAGGCCGCAATTTTGGGCAGCGCCTCGCCGGGCGTGTAGGTTTTGGAAGGTTTGTCGGGATTTTTGAACATAGGGCAAATACGAAGCGGCCGCAAAATACGGGAACGAAGCGGGGGCGGGCCCGTTGTAGGCGTGGCCCGCCCCCCACTGGCACCAACGGCTGCCGGGGGCCAATGGTGCCGCCGCACCGGGGCCTTCCTGCCCTTGCCTCCTATGCGCATCTCGCCCGGACTTCTTTTCATGCTGGCCTCCACGGCGCTGCTGGCCGTCGTCAACGTAGCCGTGAAAAAGCTCGCCGGCGTGCCCACCGCCGAAATCATCTTCGCCCGCTGCCTTATCTCGCTCGGCCTCACGGTGTGGCAGCTGCGGCGCACGGGCGTGCCAGTGTGGGGCCCGCCCGAGGCGCGCGCCAACCTGTGGGGGCGCGGCGTTTTTGGGGCCGGCTCGCTCATCCTGGGGTTCCTAGCCTTGAGGGCATTGCCGCTAGGCAGCGCCAGTGCCCTCAGCTACCTGGCGCCGGTGGTGACGGCGGTGGCGGCCATCTGGCTGGTGGGCGAGCCGCTACGGCCCTGGCAGTGGCTGTTTTACGGGCTAGCCGTGGCGGGCGTGGCGCTGGCCAAGGGCACGGCGGGGCTGCTGTCGGCGGGCGTGCTGCTGGGTGTGGGCGCCGCCGTAGCCTCGGGGTTGAGCAGCGTATTTCTGCGCCGGGTAGGTGACAAAATTGCCCCGCTGGTGCCCGTGTTTTACTTCAACCTGGTGCCGCTGGCCATCGCGACGGTCTGGATGCTGTTTGACCTGCACCTGCCCCACGGCGCCGAGTGGGCGTGGCTGGCCCTGGCCGGCGTGCTCACGCACGTGGCGCTGTGGTGCGTCACGCAGGCCTTCCAGGCGCACGAGGCCAACTACCTCGCAGCCCTCGACTACCTGGGTTTGCTCTATGCCACGGCGCTGGGCTACTTCGTGTTTGGCGACGATATAAAGCCCACCGTGTACCCCGGTATTGCGCTGGTGCTGCTGGGCGTGGGGCTCAATGCCTGGTACTCGGCCCGCCAAAAGAAGGCCGCCTAGCGCCCACGTTATTTTTAAAATACCGTAGTATTAACGCACCTGTGGGGCCTTACATTTGAAGAGCTGCAATTGCTAGTTTCTCATTTTTAACGCTCCCTATGACTTCTCCTTTACCCGGCCTGCGGGTGCAATCGGCAGCTCCGGCCGCGGCGCCCTCACGGCGCTCCTTTCTGCGCTACTCGGGCGCCAGCGCGGTGCTCGGCAGCTTGTGGCTGGCCAGTTGCAAAAGCTCCCAGCCCGACCCCACCCCCTCAGTTAGCACCAGCATAGCCAGCTTCAGCCCCACCAGTGGCATGGTGGGCACAACAGTTACCGTTAAGGGCGCTGGCTTTTCGGGCACTACGGCGGTGCAAGTGGGCACGGTAGCCGTTACGAATTTCCAGGTGGTCGATGCGGCCACCATCACGTTTAGCGTGCCGGCGGCGGCCCAAACGGGCAGCATCACCGTGACGTCGCCCACGGGCGCGGCCACCAGCAGCACCCCATTCACCGTCACGGCCACGCCCGTTTCGGCCCCCGGTATTACCAGCGCATCACCGGCCAGCGCCCTACCGGGCGCTACCGTCACCCTCACGGGCACCAACTTCACCGGGGTTACTGCTCTCACGCTGAATGGCTTGCCGGCCACGCCCACTGTTGTCAATGCCACTACGCTCACCTTTGTAATACCCACCGCCGCGCAGGCCGGCGCGGCCGACATTGTGGTGACCGGCCCCGGCGGCCGGGCCATCAACAATACCGTGCTCACGGTGCTGCCCAGCACTGTGAATGTGGGCACCGGCGATGCGGGCGTGCTCAACTACGCCTACGCGCTGGAGCAGCTCGAAGCCGCCTTTTACACCCAGGTGCGCACCGGCACCTACTATGCTGGCCTAGCCAACGGCAGCGCCGAGCGCCTGGTCCTCGACGACCTGTATTACCACGAAGTCATTCACCGCGACTTCCTGAAGGCCGCCATCCAGGGCGCCGGCGCTACGCCGCTCATTGACCTGAAAGTCGATTTTACGAGCATCAACTTCAGCGACCGCACTTCGGTACTCAGCACGGCTAAGGCCTTCGAGGACCTGGGCTCGGCCGCCTACATTGGAGCGGGCCAGTATTTTACCTCGGCCGCCTTCCTCTACATCGCCGGCAAAATTGCCTCGGTCGAGGCGCGCCACGCCGCCCTCATCCGCGATTTAACCAGCGAAAACACCTTCGTGGGCAACGACGTGGTGACCCTTACCACGGCCAGCAACAGCACCGTGGCCACCAACAACGCCCCCGCCGGCTCCAGCCTCGAGCGGGCCCTGGCCCCGGCCGAAGTTGTGGCCGTGGCTAACCTCTACCTGGCCATCGGCTCCAAGCTCGATGTGTCGGGCATCCGCTAGCCCGGGCGCTTTTCCTTCATCCTCCTTAGACTTATCCTGATGAATTTCCTGCAAATTCTCGCTGATATCGAGCAAGTTGACCCCGAGGTGTACGACCGCCTCGACTCGCGCCGCGCCATCTTCAAAAACATAGCCGGCCTGGGCCAGAAGCTCACCGCCGCCGCCCTGCCGCTCGCCGTGGGCGCCGTCTTCAATAAGGCCTACGCCCAAACGCCGGCCGGCGCCAGCATCGCCGACGTACTCAATTTCGCCCTAAAGCTGGAGTACCTCGAATCATACTTTTATAACGCCCGAACGGCCGTCACGGGCCTCAGCGCAGTCAATGCTGCTGGGCTAGCCCTCATCGCCACCGACGAGGCCAACCACGTCACGTTTTTGCGCGCCACCATCGTCGCCCTGGGCGGTACGGCCATTCCTGCACCTGCCACGACGGGCGTGTTCGACTACACGGCCAAGGGCCTGTTTAATCCCACCGTAGCGGTGCAGTACCTGGCCCTGGCGCAGTCGTTTGAAGATACCGGCGTGCGCGCCTATAAAGGCGCGGCCCCGCTGGTGATGGCCAACAAAACCGTGCTCACCGCCGCCCTTAGCATCCACGCCGTGGAGGCCCGGCACGCCTCGCACATTCGCGCCATGCGGCGGGCCGGCCCTACCAGCAGTTTGCCCTCGCAGGGCCAGCCCGCCGCGCCCTACTCGGCAGCACCCAAAAGCTGGATTTCGGGCACCGACAACGGCGGGCCCGTGCCCGGCATCACCGATGCCATCTATGGCGCCGGCAACAACACGAATGCCCCGGCCAACATCAGCTTCAACGCCGAAAACAGCACCACGCAGGGCGGCATCGCGCTTTCGGGCTCCACGCTGCCCAACGCCAGCAGCTTCCCGGCCAGTGCCTTTTCCGAAGCCTTCGACGAGGGCCTCGACGTGGGCACCGTGGCGCGCATCGCCAACCTGTTCTCCGTGTCGGGCACTTACTTCAATTAGCCAACCCTTTGGCGGTTTTTTGTATCTTCAAAAGAGCAGCCAGCCAGGCTGCTCTTTTTTTGGCCGCCGCCGCCGGGCCGCGCCTAACTTGCCGGCGGGTTGTGCGCCAGCTTCGCTTTTCCCTGTTTGATGCGTTTCTCCATTCTCCTCCGGCTGGCCCTGTGGCTGGCCGTACTGCCGCTCGCCGCCCAAGCCGGCATCATCAAGGGCAAGGTTAGCGGCCCCGATGGCGCGGGCCTGCCCTTTGCCAACGTGGCCGTGCGCGGCTCGGCCACCAGCACCGGCTCCAACGAGCAGGGCCAGTACCAGCTGCGGCTCGATGCGGGCAGCTACCAGCTTGTTTTCCAATACGTAGGCTACCGCCCGCGCACCGAAACCGTGCGCGTGCCAGCCGGCGACTCTACCCTGGTGCTCAACGTGGCGCTGGCCCCCGAGTCGTTTAGCCTGGCCGAGGTCACGGTGCGCGGCTCCGACCGCGACCCTGCCTACGCCATCATTCAGCACGCGCAGCAGTGGCGCGCCTACCACCAGCGCGAGGTGGCCGCCTTCCGGGCCCGCATCTACATCAAAAGCCTGGCCCGCCTGAGCGAAACGCCCAGCAAGATTTTCGGGCTCGTCAAAATCGGCCCCGACGTCAAGCCGGGCATTTTTTACCTTTCCGAAAGCCTCTCCGAAATTGCTTTCACCCAGCCCGACGTGGTGAAGGAGCGCATGTTGTCCTCGCGCGTGAGCGGCGACTCGCACGGCCTCAGCTTCAACCGGGCCGGAGCCGCGCGCGGGCTCAGCTTTTACAATAACCTTGTAAAATCAGGCTTTTCGGAGCGCGGCTTCGTGTCGCCGATTGCCGGCAATGCGCTAGCCTTTTACCAATACGAGCTAGTGGGCAGCAGCCAGCAGAACGGCGAGCTGGTGCACAAAATCCGCGTGACGCCCCGCCGCCGCTCCGACCCCGTTTTTTCGGGCTTCATTTACGTGGTCGATGGCTCGTGGCGCCTGCACTCCGTCGATTTGCGCCTCACCAAAGACGCCCAGCTCGACTACGTCGATGACCTGCACATCGAGCAGCTGTTTGCGCCCGCGCCGGGCGCCCCCCATGCCTGGGTCGTGCAGTCGCAGAAGCTAACGGTGGGCTTCTCGGCTTTCGGCTTCAAAGGCTCGGGCTTCGTAACGGCCGTTTTTTCGGGCTACAACCGCGTGGTGCCCACCTACCCCGCCCCGCCCGAGGCCAAGCCCAGCGCCCCGGTGGTCGGGGCCGCGCCCGCCGCGCCGCCCGTCATCGCCCCCGTCACCACCAAGGAGCTAACCCGCCAAATCAAGCGCGAAAAGCCCAACCTGGCGGGCCTCAACAAGCAGGTGCGCCGCCAGGTGAAGCAGGCCCGGCGCGACTCGCTGCGCCAGGACCCGCTGGCCCAGATGAAGCGCGGCCAGGTGCAACTGGTGGAAAAAGGCGTGAACGAGCGCGACACCACCTACTGGAGCCAGCTGCGCCCGGTGCCCCTCACCGACGAAGAAAAGCTGGACTATCACAAGAAAGACAGCAGCGAAGTGGTGCGCAAGTCGCGCCCCTACCAGGACTCGCTCGACCGCAAACGCAACCAAGTCAGCGCCAGCAAGCTGCTGCTGCTGGGCTACACCTACAACAACACGTTTGCCAAACGCAGCGTGGCCGTGGCGCCCGTCTTCAACGAGCTGTTTTACAACACAGTGGAGGGCTACGTGCTCAATGCCGAGGCCACCTACCGCCAGCGCACCGACGACCGCCGCTTCTTCAGCTTCACGCCCACCCTGCGCTACGGCTTCAGCAACCGTCAATTGCAGCCCAGCCTGGAGCTAAACTGGCAACTCGACCCACAGAAGCTACGCCAGGTGGGCCTGGTGGCCGGCCGCACCATCGAGAACTTCGACCCTAATTCGCAGCTCACACCCTTCAACAACTCGGTGTATTCGCTGCTCGATAACCGCAACTACGCCAAGCTCTACCGCCGCGAGGGTGCCGAGCTCAGCTACCTCTGGGAGCCGGTGAATGGCCTCACCGTGCGCGGCGCGGCTAGCTACTTCCGCCGCGTCGAGCTGCAAAACACCGCCAGCTACCTCTGGCACGATGTGCCGGGCCGCGCCTTCACCCCCAACCAACCCGTGGCCGACGAGGCACCCGGCGGCACGGGCTTTGGGCGCAGCGATGTCGCCGTGCTCAGCCTCATTCTCAGCTACAAGCCGGGCCAGCGCTACATCACGCGGCCCGATGGCAAGATTAACCTGGGCTCGAAGTGGCCCACCTTTGGCGCGGCGGGCCGGCTGGCCGTGCCGCACCTGCTGGGGGCCGATGTGCGCTACCTGCTGCTACAAGCCTCGGTGCGCCACACCAAGCAGTTTGGGCTGCTGGGCACCTCCACGGCGCAAGCCATCGTGGGCGGTTTCGTGGGCAAGCAGGAGGGGATGACGTTTGCCGACTACCGCCATTTTTCGGGCAATCGCGTGCTGCTGGCCGCCGACTTCACGCAGTTTCAGCTGCTCGACTATTACCAGTACAGCACCCGCGCCAGCTTTTTCGAGGGGCATTTTAACCACCACTTCAACGGCTTCTTCTTCAACCGCCTGCCGCTGCTGCGCTCGCTCAAGTGGCAGGAAGTGGTGTCGCTCAATTACCTGCACACCGCCCAGGTGGGCCACTACCTGGAGCTAGGCGCGGGCATCGAGCACATTTTCAAAATCATGCGCGTCGATTTCTACACCGGCCTGCAAAGCGGGCAGCGCGTGGGCACGGGCGTGCGCCTCGGGCTAGGCTTCTAAAAAAGCTGACTGGCAAGTCATATATAAACGCTAGTTGAAAGGTTAGACAGCGTCGGTATCGAAAAAGGGCTGGTGTGGCACTGCTTTTGGAAAAGCAATACCACACCAGCCCTTTTTCTGCTATGAAAAACCTTTTCTACACCCTGCTCCTCGCCCTGGCCGCCCTGAGCGCCAGCGCGCAAAAAATAACGGTCAAAAACAACCTGATGACCGTGGACAAGCAGCCTTACGCGCGCCTCGAAGGCGATGGCGGCGCGCTCAGCTCCAGCCAGTACTACGTAAGCTCGGTGCAGGGCAGCCGCCTGCTGGTAGTCAAGCTACTAGCCTACAACGACCCCGCCAACACCAGCCCCAACAACCCCACGGGCGCCACCCAATACTTGCAGTTCGTATTCCCCGCCAGCGGCCAGATGGCCGAAACGGAAGTGGCGGGCCTGTTTCGCTCGCTCAGCGTGGCGCGCAAGCTTTACGCCGCCCGCCTACTCAAAGACGGCGCCTTGGACCCGCAGGCCGTTGCTGATTTTGTGCTGGTAAATGGAATGTCCTTTTCGGCGCGCCGCCACGCGCTGGACCAGCCGGCCTGGCTGCTACCGGCCCGCTACTAGGCCCTACTTCACTTCTTCATAGTCTACATACTCACCGCCGCGAAATTCGTGGCGACGGTCGCCAGCGGGCGAGGTGGTCGGCGGTATGTATTCCACGCGCACTTGGCCGGGCTGGCTAGCTGGCTCGGGCCGCGGCGCCTGCTGGTAGCCCGGCTGGCCCCCCGGCGGCGTGTAGAAGCCTCCCTGCTGCGCCTTATGCACCTGCTGCCGCACAAAGTTACCGAGCACGAGCCGCAGCACCTGGGGCAGCACGTACCGTACAAGGAGAAAAACCAGCAGCAGTGAAAGCGTGAAGAGCATGAGTTATTCAAAAAGAAAGGCAATTTACGGCGCGTGGCGGGCTAAGTTCTGGCTGGCGCTCGGGCTGGCTAGCCTGCCGGGGCTGGCCGCCGGCCCCCGCCTGCTGGCCACTCCCGACTTTGCCGGCCTCTACCGCCCCGCGCCCGACCGGCTGCTGCCCGCCACCCGCCGCGAGGGCGACAGCCTGCGCATCTTCCTCAACCAGCCGGCCCCCGCGCCGGGTTCCGCGCCGGCCCGGCTGCGCCTCACCGCCTGGGCCGATTTTGAGGCCAAGCAGCCGCTGTGGCAGGCCGTGCGCGCCGCCCGCCCCTACCCCGGCTCCAGCCCCGGGGCACCGGTGCAAGTGCTCACGGCGGCCGTGGCGGCCAGCCAGCTAGCGCCCGGCGCGGTGCTGCAAGTCAGCCTCGACCGGCCCAGCCTACCGGTCCCCGGCACCGACCAAGACCCCAGCACCACAGCCTGGCTGCGCCTCACGCCCGAGGTGCTGGCCCGGCCCTTCGTGCTGCTCGACTCGGCGGGGCTGGTGCTGGCCCGGCCCTACCTGAATGCGGGCGAGGGCGTAGCCGTGGCCACCTTCGGCCTGGCCCAGCCGGTGCGCTGGCGGCGCTACCCCACCGGCACCCCCGCCCTGCCGCCCTTCACCGACCCGCGCAGCCAGCCCGCGGCCCCGCGCACGCTGGGCGTACTCGACTCATCGGCCGCGCCGGTGGCGGCCGGCACCTTGCTGCGGCTAGCTATTGAGGGCCTGTATGCGCTGCGGGTGGGCGGCGTGGGCGGCGAGCCCGTGCGCACGGTACCGCTGCTAGTGGTGCCGGCTAGCTTTCCGGGCCAAAGCACGGCGCCCGAGGTCATCGAGCCGCTACGCTACCTCACCACCAACGCTGAGCGCCAGGCCCTGCTGAAAGCGCCCGAGCCCAAGCGCGCCATCGACCGCTTCTGGCTCGATGCGGCGGGCGGCGACCAGGTGCGCGGCCGCGACCTCATTCGGCGCTACTACAGCCGCGTCACCACCGCCAACGAAGTCTTTACCGGCCACAAAGCCGGCTGGCTCACCGACCGCGGCCTGCTCTACGTGGTGCTGGGCCCGCCCCAGAGCGTGCGCCGCCTGCCCGATGGCACCGAGCGCTGGCACTACGACCAGGCCGGCCGCCAGGGCGAGGCCGTGGCGTTCACCTTCCGGCCCCGCCCTAGTACCTTAGCACCTGATAACTACGAACTGGTGCGCCGCCCCGAGTACGAACTGCTCTGGTATGCCGCCGTAGAACAATGGAGAAGAACGACGACCGCCCGCTAAACGACGGCTTTAGCGATGATTACGTACCGCGCCGCTTCCGCGAAGGGGCCGACAGCAACGAGCGCCGCCCCAGCGGCGGCGAAGGCCGCGATGAGCGCCGCCCCGGCCGCTTTTCAGGCAATGAGGGCCGCGACGAGCGCCGCCCCGGCGGCAACGATGGGGCTAGCCGCGCCCGCCCCAACCGTCCGTTCTACGACGAGCAGGGCCGGCAGGTAACGCCCAACCGGCCCGCCGGCAACCGCGGCGGTGCGCCCTACAAGGAGCACAACACCCGCCCGGCCGCCGACCGCAGCATCGACATGCTATTTGGCCTGCGCCCTATTCTGGAGGCGCTGAACGCGGGCCGCACCCTGGACAAAATTTTCTTGCTGCGCGGCACCAAGAACTCGATGACGCAGGACATCTCGGACCTGGCCCGCCAGGCCAACGTCCCGGTGTCGTACGTGCCCATCGAGAAGCTCGAAAACCTGACCCGCAAAAACCACCAGGGCGCGGTGGCCTTCGTGTCGCCCATCGACTTTGCCCCGCTCGATACGCTGCTGGCTGGCCTGTTTGAGGAAGGCAAGGTGCCCTTCGTGCTGGTGCTTGACCGCGTGACGGACGTACGCAACTTCGGCGCCATTGCCCGCACCGCCGAGTGCCTGGGCGTGCAGGCGCTGGTGGTGCCCAGCAGCGGCGCTGCCCAAATCAACGGCGACGCCGTGAAAACCTCGGCTGGCGCGCTCAACATCCTGCCCGTGTGCCGCGAGCCCGACCTGCGCCAGGCCATCACCTTCCTCAAAAACAGCGGCCTCACCGTCATTGCCTGCACCGAAAAGGCCGACGCCGACCTCGGCCAATCAGCCCCGGCCAGCCTCAGCGGCCCCATTGCGGTGGTCATGGGCTCGGAGGAAGACGGCATCTCGCCCGACCTGCTGCGCCTCTGCGACCAGCGCCTGCGCATCCCCATGAGCGGCCAGATTCAGAGCCTCAACGTGGGCGTGGCCGCTGGCATCATGCTGTTTGAAGTAGCCAAGGGCCGGAGCTAGCCACTGGTCTTGTCATCGGCAACTGCCTTATGTATCTTCGCAAGTAAGCTCGTTCCAATACGCCCGATTTCCATGACTGCCGACCAACACCTAGACCAACTGGAACCCCTGATTGTTGAGGCAATGACCATTCTGGACCGTCATACGGCCCAGCTGAAACAGCTAACCAACGCCGTTGGTCAACTTACTACTATTGCCATTCAGCAGAGCGACAACATTTCTTTTCTGCTGCGTGAGCACGTTATCATCAAAGCAGATGTGGCAACATTGAAAAGCAACGTAGCTGAACTAAAAAGCGACGTGGCTGAAATCAAGGCTGACATGACCGAACTGAAGACCGATATGACCGAACTGAAGACCGGCGTGAATGGCAAGCTCGATTTGGTTCTTAGCAAGCTAACCTAGCTATTCATCAAGCACAAACCCATCTTGGCTTGAGCATTTAATATTATTTCAAAAACGGAGGGGTTTCCGCTGCTAGCAGCGGGAACCCCTCCGTTTTTGAAATAATCGGGGCTAGTTAGTTATACCCCGCGCCCTTGCGGGCCTTCACGTCGGCCACAAACTCTTTGACCCGCTGCTCCTCCGAGCGCTGGCAGATGAGCAGCACGTTGTTGTGCTCGGCCACGATGTAGCCATCCAGCCCTTGCACCACCACGAGGCGCTCGTGGGGCGTTTTGATGAGGCAGTCGCGGGTGTCGTAGAGCAGCACCTCGCCATCTACCACGTTGCCCTGGGCATCGTGCGGGCTCACCTGGTGCAAGGAGTCCCAGGTGCCGAGGTCGCTCCAGCCAATGTCGGCGGGCAGCACATACACGTTGTCGGCCTTCTCCATCACCCCAAAGTCGATGCTGATGTTGCGGCAGCGCGAGTACGCCTCGTTGATAAAGTCTTCTTCCTGCGGCGTGCCCAGCAAGTGCTTGCCTTCCTCAAACACCTCGGCGATGTCGCTCAGGCACTGGTGAAAGGCCTCGATGATGGCGCTGGCCCGCCACACAAACAGGCCTGCATTCCAGAGAAAGTCCCCGCTATCGATAAACATGCGCGCCAGTTCGGCATTGGGCTTTTCGGTAAAAGTCTTAACCTTGTAAAGGTCTGTGTCGGGCAGGCGGTGCATGGCCTCATCCATGTACTGAATGTAGCCGTAGCCGGTATCGGGGCGCGAGGGCTGAATACCGAGCGTGATGAGCACGTCGTGCTGGCGGGCCGCCGCCACGACCTCCCGAATGAGGCGGCGAAACTCTTCCTCGCGCAGCACCGCGTGGTCGGCGGGCGTCACGATGAGCGTGGCCGCCGGGTCGCGCTGCGCAATGCGGTAGCTGGCGTAGGCAATGCAGGGTGCCGTGTTGCGCCCAATGGGCTCGCCCAGAATCTGGCTCATGGGCAGCTCGGGCAAATGCTCGTGCACCAGGTCGATGTAGTCGCGGTTAGTGACCACATACACGTTCTCGGGCGGGCAAATGCCGCGGAAGCGGTCCACCGTGAGTTGAAGCATGGAGCGGCCCACGCCTAGCACGTCGTGAAACTGCTTGGGGTGCTGCGTGCGGCTGAAGGGCCAGAAGCGGCTGCCGATGCCGCCCGCCATCACCACGAGATAGGTATGTTCCATAGAGAAGAATGCGCGCGCGCAGAGAGTGGGAACGAAGATAGGCGCGGCCCCGCTAGCCCCGCCCGGCCCGGCGGCCGGCAGCGGGGCGCCAAAACCAGTCTCAGTTTAGCTAAAAACCGCTAAACCAAGCCTTCGCGCAGCAAGTCGTGCAAGTGAATAAAGCCGGCAAACTGCCCCGCTTCCGTCACAATGAGCTGGGTAATGTTGCGCGCCTGCATCCGGGCCAGCGCCTCGGCCGCAAACTCGCCGATGTCGATGGTGGCCGGGCCGGGCGTGAGAATGTCGCGGGCCGTGAGGGCCTCCAGCTCGCTGAGGTGGCCGCGACCCAGCATTCGGCGCAGGTCGCCGTCGGTGATGATACCGGCCAGCCCGCCGGCCGCGTCGAGCACGGCCGTGGCCCCCAGGCGCTTGCCCGATATTTCGAGCAGCACCTCGCGCAGCGGCGCGGCCAGCCCCACCTGCGGGCGCTGGTTTTGGCGGCTAAGGTCGCCCACGGTGAGGTACAGCTTTTTGCCGAGCGTGCCGCCCGGGTGCAGGCGCGCAAAGTCCTGGGCCGAAAACTGGCGGCTCTCGAGCAGGCACACGGCCAGGGCATCGCCCAGGGCCAGGGCCGCCGTGGTGCTGGTAGTGGGCGCCAGGTCGTGGGGGCAGGCCTCGCGGCGCACGGGGGCGTGCAGCACGTAGTCGGCCTGCCGGGCCAGGTACGAGTCGGCGTTGCTCACCAGCGCGGCCAGCGGCACACCCTTGCGGCGCAGCAGCGGCACCAGCACTTTCACCTCGGCCGTGTCGCCGCTCTTGCTGATGGCAATGACAAAATCCTCGGCCTGAATCATGCCCAGGTCGCCGTGAATGGCATCGGCAGCGTGCATAAACAGGGCGGGCGTGCCGGTGCCGTTGAGGGTAGCCACCAGCTTGCCGGCAATGTGGGCGCTCTTGCCCACGCCCGTCACTACCACGCGGCCGCGCAGGGCGAGCAGGGCCGCCACGCAGCTGGCAAAATCGGGGGTAGCGCCCACGGCCTGGGCCACGTCGCGCAGGGCGTCGGCCTCGGTGAGCAGCACTTGGCGGGCTACGGCCAGCACATCGAGCGGGCCCCGCGCAGAAGAAGCAGGAGTTGATTGCACGGCCAAAACTACGCCGGCCGGGCGGCACGCGCCGGGGTGGCGCACCGCGTAGCGAATCCGCCGCCGCCGCTAGCCCGCACGTTGCCGAAATGTTATGCAGGCCGATATTTTTTTCACAAAAAAGTTCCCTTCCTGCTTATCTTCGCTAAGAACCTTACCTGCTACGCGTCGCCTTACCTGCTAGTCTATGTCACTGACCGCCGTTGAAGAACCAATTGTGGCGCACGCCGAACTCAAAACCAAGCTCAAGGAAGTATTCGGTTTTGGCCAGTTTCGGGGCACCCAAGAGGCTGTTATTCAGAATATTCTAGCTGGCAACAATACGTTTGTTATCATGCCTACCGGCGCGGGCAAAAGCCTGTGCTACCAGCTGCCCGCGCTGGTGCTGCCGGGCACGGCCATCGTCATTTCGCCCCTCATCGCGCTCATGAAGAACCAGGTCGACCAATTGGCGGCCTTTGGCGTGAACGCGCAGGTCTACAATTCGACCCTGACCAAGACGGAGATGAACCGCGTGCGCAAAGACGTGATGGCTGGCGAGGTACGCCTGCTCTACGTGGCGCCCGAAAGCCTGACCAAGGAAGACACCATCGCCTTTTTGCAGAAAACGGCCATCTCGTTCGTGGCCATTGATGAGGCGCACTGCATCTCGGAGTGGGGCCACGATTTCCGGCCCGAGTACCGCAAGATTCGCGGCATCATCGACAACCTGGGGGGCAAGATTCCGCTCATTGCCCTCACGGCCACGGCCACACCAAAGGTGCAGCTCGACATTCAGAAGAACCTGCACATGGACGATGCGAGCGTCTTCAAGACCTCGTTTAACCGCACCAACCTCTACTACGAGGTGCGCGCCAAGCGCAATACCAAGAAGCAGCTTATCCAGTACGTGCAGTCGCACAAGGGCAAGGCAGGCATCATTTATTGCTTGAGCCGCAAGAAGGTAGAGGAAGTGGCCGAGCTGCTGCGCGTGAACGACGTGCGCGCCCTGCCCTACCACGCCGGGCTAGACCCGCACACCCGCATGAGCAACCAGGACGCATTTTTGAACGAGGACTGCGACGTGATTGTGGCCACCATCGCCTTCGGCATGGGCATCGACAAGCCCGACGTGCGCTTCGTCATTCACTACGACGCGCCCAAATCCATCGAGGGCTACTACCAGGAAACCGGCCGCGGCGGCCGCGACGGCCTGGAGGGTAACTGCCTGATGTTCTACAGCTACGACGATATTCTGAAGCTAGAAAAATTCAGCAAGGACAAGCCCGTGACCGAGCGCGACAACGCCCGGCAGCTCTTGCTGGAAATGACGAACTACTCGGAGAGCGCCGTGTGCCGCCGCCGCCAGCTGCTGCACTACTTCGGCGAGCACCTGGGCCAGGACTGCGGCTTTTGCGACAACTGCAAGCACCCCAAGGAGAAATTTGAGGGCCGCGAGCACGTGGGGCTAGCCCTACGTGCGGTGGTGCAAACCGAGGCGCGCTTCGGCCTCGACCACGTGGCGCAGGTGCTGCTGGGCCTCAGCAACCCGCACATCGAGAGCTACGGCCACACCGGCCTGCCAGTGTACGGCCAGGGCAAGGCCTTGAGCGGCGACATGCAACTGTGGCTGTCGGTGCTGCGCCAGTGCCTGCTCAACGGCCTGCTGGAAAAGGACATCGACTCGATTGGCCTGGTGCACATCACGCCCAAGGGCATTGATTTTATCGAAAATCCGCACTCGTTTATTCTCACCAAAGACCACGACTTCGAGGCTGAAAAGCAGGAGGAGGAAGATGGCGAGAAGATTCAGCAGGCGGCCGGCCACGATGAAGCGCTGTTTGCCCAGCTCAAAGAGTTGCGCAAGCAGGTAGCCAAGCAGAAGAACCTGCCGCCCTACGTGCTCTTTCAGGACCCTAGCCTGAAGGAGATGGCCACCACCTACCCGCAGAGCCTGCACGAGCTGACGCACATTTCGGGCGTGGGCCAGGGCAAGGCCCAGAAGTTTGGTGCGCCTTTCGTGGCTGCCATCAAGAAGCATGTGGAAGACAACGATATCACGACGGCCGCCGACGTGATTATCAAATCGACGGTGAACCGCTCGAAGCTGAAAATCTATATCATTCAGCAGATTGACAAGAAGATGGACCTCGCGGGCATTGCCCGCAGCCAGGGCATCTCGATGACGGATTTGATGGAGGAAATTGAGCACATCTGCTACTCGGGCACCCGCCTCAACCTCAATTACTACATTCAGGATGTGGTGGATGAGGACAAGCAGGACGAAATTTATGACTACTTCATGACGGCCCAGAGCGACAGCATTGCCGTGGCCATGAATGAGCTGGGCCCCGATGACTTTACCGAGGAGGAAGTGCGACTCATGCGCATCAAGTTCCTGAGTGAGATAGCCAACTAGACCGCAGATTTAACGGATGAAACGGATTTCGCGGATACGCTTGCTAAAGCAAGCTGACTACGCTAATTCCTTGTTGTACTTGTTTCGAAGGTGGGTACGTACGGGGCGAGCCCCGCACGTACCCATTTTTTTGATTACATCATGATAAATACGCTATTGTGACGAGTAATCTGTAGTAAGCAAAAAGAAAAAGCCGCCCCGAATAGGGCGGCTTTTTCTTTGCATTGTACGAAAACATAGTCAGCCCGCTTTAGCGGGCGTATCCGTGAAATCCGTTGAATCCGTTAAATCTGCGGTCTAGCAGTACTCTTCGAAGGCGCCTTGCAGATTGTTAACGATGCGCATCATGTCGGAGCCCTCGATGTGGTAGCGCTCAATCATATGCACCAGCTCACCGTCTTTGAACAGGCCGATGCAGGGCGACGAGGGCGGGTAGGGCAGCATGTGCTCGCGCATTTTGGCCACGGCATCGGTTTCCATACCGGCAAAAACGGTGACGAGCTTAGCGGGCTTTTTGTCGGAGCTAGCCAGGGCCAGCTTGAGAGCCGGGCGAGCCTTACCGGCAGCGCAGCCACACACCGAGTTTACGGCCACCAGCACGGTGCCTTCGGTGGGGGCCAGGGCCGCATCCACTTCCTGCGGCGACATGAGTTGCTCGAAGCCAGCCTCCACCAGGTCCTGGCGGATGGGGGCTACCATATATTCGGGGTAAACAGCCATTGTAGTAAGGAAAAAGAGTGCGCGGCACCAACGCCACGACGTGCAAAATTACGGGGTAGCGGGTGCCGCCTGCTATAATTCGGGCAGGCGGCAAAAAGTTTAACTGCCGCCCGCTGGCGCAGTTGGCTGCTGCGCGCTGGCCGCCTCTTCTTTTTTGCAGCTTGGCGGGGCTGCGCCTAACCTGTGGCATTCACCGGCCAGCCAGCCAGCTTGGGCGAGAGCCTGGGCGTAGTGAGCCAAAATGCGTGTCACTGGCCTGGCCGGCCCGCTAACTTGCAGGCAGGGCCAGAATTGAATCGGTTGCTTTTTCTTTTTTACACGTGTTTTTAGTTGTGTTATCTGCGTTGCGCCGCTGGGGCTGGCTGGTGCTTTGGGGATTGCTGGGGCTAGCCGGGCCAGGCTACGGCGCACCGGGGCCCCAGTCGTTTGTGCGGCAGTTTGGGCCGGCCGAGGGGCTGCGCCAGCCTTTCATCTACTGCCTGCTGCAAGACCGCCAGGGCTACCTATGGCTCGGCACGGCTGAGGGCCTGGTGCGCTACGATGGCACCCATTTCACCACTCTCACCACCCACGACGGGCTAGCCGACAACTTCGTTACCGGCCTCTGGCAAGACCCCACTAGCGGCGCCCTTTGGGTGAGCCACGATGAGGGCAGCCGCTCGGTGCGGCCCGCCGAGGCGCAGCGCTTCCGGCCGGCGCCGGCTAGCCAGCAAGGTGGCCTCCCGGCGGGCCGGCTGGGCGCCCCGGCCCCCGATACAGCCCGCCTCGGCGCTTACCAGCGCCGCTACCACCTGGCTCTGCCCGCCGATGTGGCGCTCACCTGCCTGCTTACCGACCGCGAGGGCAATGCCTGGCTGGGCACCGCCGGCCAGGGCTTGTGGCAGCACGCCGACCGCTACCTCAGCCGGTGGCCCCTGGCCAGCGGACCGCTGGGCCCCGAGCCCCTTAGCCTGGCGCGGCCAGCCAGCCTGGGCGGCGGGGCGTGGGTGGGCACGGCCAGCGGCGTGCGCGTGCGCCCCGCCCCCGGCCAGCCGCTGCAACCGGTGCTGGGGCTGCCGACTAGCCTGGGCTCGGCCCCTACGGCCCTGGCCTACGCACCCGGCTCGGGCCTGTGGGTGGGTACTGCCGCCGATGGAATTTACCTGCTACCGGCCCACGCTGGGGCGGGCCCAGCGCCGGCCGCACAGCATTTCACTACCGCCAATGGCTTGCTGCACAACAGCATTTACGCTCTATTGGCCGACCACACCGGGCGCGTGTGGGTGGGCACCCACAATACTGGGTTGGCCAGTTGGGAGCCGGCCCAGCGCCGGTTCAGCTACCACAAGCTGACTACCGTGGGCCTCGATGCCAGCGCCTTAGCCGAAGATGCGGCCGGCACCATCTGGGTGGGCACCGAGGGCCAGGGGCTGTATTTCAGGCCGGCCGGCGGCAGTTGGCAGCACCTGAGCAAGGCCGCCGGCACCCTGCCCGACGATTTTCTCACGGCCCTGCTGCCCCTGCCGGCACCATTGGCGGGCACGCTGCTGCTGGTGCACCCCCAGAGCCTGAGCCTGCTGGCGGCGGGCCGCCCGGCCACGCCCCTCACCTCGCCCGACGACCTGCTGGCGCGCGGCACCCTGCCGGGCACCGCCCTGCAAGGGGGCGCCGCCTGGCTGGCCACCCGCGGCGGGCAGTTGCGCCTCGACCTAGCCCAGCTAGCGCGGCTGCGGCCGGGCCAGGCCTCCCCGCCCCCGCTGGTGTTTACCAGCGCGGAGGTCGATGGCGAAAGCCAGCCCATTGCCTTGGGCGAGTTGCCGGCCGGGCGCCATCGGGTGCGGTTTAATTTTCAGGGAATCAGCCTGGCGCCGGGCGGAGCGGGCAGCTTGCAGTATCGCTACCGCCTGCGCGGGCTTTCCGACGACTGGAGCCACCCCAGCGCGCTGGGCGAGGCGCAGCTGGTAGGCCTCGGCGCTGGCCACTACGTGCTGGAGGCCCAGGTGCGCCGCGCCGCGCCTGGGGCCGCCTGGAGCCCGGCGCTCAGCCAAAGCTTTGGCGTGGCCACGCCCTGGTGGCGCACCCCGCTGGCCCTGACCCTGGAGCTACTGGCCCTGGTGGCGGCGCTGGTGGCCGTGGTGCGCGCCCGCGAGGCCGTGCTGCGCCGCCAAAAGCTGCGCCTGGAGCACACCGTGCGCGAGCGCACCAGCGAGCTGCGCCAGAAAAATCGCGACATCGAGCACATCAACGCCGAGTTGCTGGTGGCCCGCGATGCGGCCGAGGCCTCGCGCCGGGCCAAGGCGCAGTTTCTGGCCAACATGAGCCACGAGATTCGCACCCCGATGAACGCCGTTATCGGCCTCACCAACCTGCTTCAGCATACGCCCACCACGCCCGAGCAAAGCGAGTATCTGGCGGCCATCGGCTCGTCGTCGCAGAATTTGTTGGTCATTCTCAACGACATCCTCGACTCGTCGAAGATGGAGGCCGGCAAGCTCACGCTCGAACAAGTAGCCTTTCGCCTGCCCGAGGCAGTGCGCGGGCTCAGCACGCTCTTTCGCTACGCCGCCGATAGCAAGGGCCTGCACCTGCGCGTGGAGGTGGCCGAGGCCGTGCCCGAAGCCGTGGTGGGCGACCCCGTGCGCTTGCAGCAAGTGCTCGTCAACCTGGTCAGTAATGCCCTCAAGTTTACGCGCCAGGGCGGCGTGGTGGTGCGGGTGGCGCCGGCCCCCGGCCCACCTGCCGGGCCCGGCCGCGCGGCCCTGCGCTTCGAGGTGCAGGATACCGGCATCGGCATTCCAGCCAACAAGCTGGCCGCTATCTTCGAAGACTTTTCGCAGGCCAATACCAGCACCACCCGCGAGTTTGGCGGCACGGGCCTGGGCCTGAGCATCGCCCGCAACCTGGTGCAGCTGCACGGCGGGCAGCTCGGGGTGCGCAGCGAGGAGGGGGTAGGTTCGCAGTTTTATTTCGAGCTGACCTACCCGGTGGCCGAAGCCAGCCAGACTCGCCTCACTACCCTGGCGGGCCCGCTGCCCGCCTTCGAGCCCGCCCTGCGCGTGCTCGTGGCCGAGGACAACCAGCTCAACCAGCTGGTGGCCCGCAAAACGCTGGAAAACTGGAATGTGCAGGTCGTTATTGCCGAAAACGGCCGCCTCGCCGTCGAGCAGGTGCTGGCCGCCACCGAGCCGTTCGACGCCGTGTTTATGGACATCCAGATGCCCGAGCTCGATGGCTACGCCGCGGCCCGCGCCCTGCGCCAGCACGGCCCCGATGCCGCCCGGCTGCCCATCATCGGCCTCACGGCCTCGGTGCTGCCCGAAGACCGCAGCCTGGCCCTGGCCGCCGGCATGAACGACATTCTCGCCAAGCCCTTCGAGCCGGCCGCCTTGTACGCTCGGCTGGCCCACTTCACCGGCCGGCTCCCCGCCGCCGGGGCTAGCCCGGCCCCTGCTACCCCGGCCCCACCGCCCAGCGCACCGGTGGCGCTGCACCCCAACTGGCAGCAGCTGGAGGAGCTATCGGGCAATAATACCCAGTTTATTAGTCAGATTGTCAATACGTTTCTTACCGAAGCGCCGGCCTTGGAGCAGCTGCTGGCCGCAGCCTTCCCGCACGACTTGCCAGGCCTGGCCGCTACCGCGCATAAGCTCAAGGGCCAGGTGGCGTACTTCGGGGTGCCCGGCCTGCACGCCCAGCTCGACGAGCTGGAACGCAGCGCCCGGCTGCCCGACTGCCCCTATTGCGAGCCCTTGCTGCAAACGATTCAGCTGCAGCTGAGCCAGCTCTACCCGCAGCTGCAAGCCCGCGCCTGAGGCTGGCCCGCTGCCGCGCAATCCGCAGCGTACGGCACACCGTATTTTTAGGATATAGCCGGGAATTCTTCCAACTCCCGCACTTACATTTGCTTAGTCTATCTTACTGAATATTACCACTACACTATGGCCTCGTTAGCTACTGAACTCACTCCTACGCTCACGGCTCCGCTCCGCTGCCTCGTGGTTGACGACGACCCCATGTCGGTGCAGATAGTGCGCACGTGCATCGGCAACACGCCGTTTCTGCACGCCTCGGCCGCGTGCGGCAGTGCCATCGAGGCCGCCGAATTGCTGCGCACCCAGCCTTTCGATGTGCTGTTTCTGGACGTAGAAATGCCCCTCATGTCGGGCCTCGACCTGCTGCGCGCCCTGCCCGACCCGCCGCAGGTGGTGCTCATCACCAGCAGCCAGTCGTATGCCGTGCAGGCCTTCGAGTTTGCCGTAGCTGATTATTTACTTAAGCCGCTTTCCTATCCGCGCTTTCTGCAAGCGGCCCAAAAAGTACTCGAAAACATTACTGCCCAGCGCGCAGCCCCCGAGGCCGAGGCTGGTTTGCTGGCGGGCAGCAACGCCGAATTCACTTTCGTAAAAGTGGATAATAAGTTGATTCGCGTTGACTTTTCTGAGGTCAATTACGTCGAGGCGCTCGGCGACTACGTGCACCTCGTCACGAGCCGCAGCAAGCTCATCGTGTACAGCACCATGCGTGCCATCGAGGAGAAGTTTCCGGCCCAGCAGTTTGTGCGGGTGCATCGTTCCTTTATCATCAACATCAACTACGTGCAGGCGCTGGAGGATAATTCCTTGCTCATCAAAGACAAGTACATTCCCATCGGCCAAACCTACCTGCGCGGGCTGTTGCAGCGCCTCAACAAGCTGTAAGCCCCGCGCCTGTTGCCCATACTTTTTCCTTGCTAACTCTTCTCCGGTGCGCGTTATTTTTACCTTAGCAGGCGCGCTGGCCCTGGCGGCCCTGCCGCTGGCTGGCCACGCCCAGGCCACTGCGGCCGACCCCGAAGCCGCGGCCGCCTGCGGGCCCCTGCAACCCGTCGAGCTGTGCGTTGATTTTGATGCCAGCCGCTCGGTAGACGCCGGCGCCGGCCCCCTCGAATACCGCTGGAACATGGGCGACGGCACTACCGAAACCGGCCTCACCATCACGCACTGCTACAAAACCCGCGCCCGCTACCAGGTGGTGCTCGATGTGGCTGTGCCCGGCACCGACGAGGTGCGCCGCGCCGAGCGCACCTTCGACGTGGACCTCACCCGCAAGCCAGTGCTCAATTTCAGCGCCGGCCCCTCGCTCAAGGCGCGCGTGGGCCAACCCGTGACGTTTGACGCCCTCGACTCGGTGCTGCCCGACTGCCAGTCGGTGGTCGTCGTCTGGGATTTTCGCGATGGCTACACCCAGCAGGGGCGCCGCGTCGAGCACAGCTTCCGCAAGGCCGGGCGCTTCGCCGTGCGCATGAGCCTGCGCGGCTACGGCCCCGGCGCGTGCGCGGCCAGCAACTGCGTCAGCCAGGAAATAGTGGTCGAGCCCTAGCCACCTACTCCGGTGTGCCCTGGCGCAAGACTATCATTATCAGCTCCCACAGGTTTTCATAGGGTATTATCTCCACCTCCGAGTCGGCCTCCCGTGTCAGGTCGGCCTGCCGCAGGGTGGTGAGCAGCGCCTTGCCACGCACGGCTAGCTTCGCCGGGTCAAAATCGGCCTCGGGCAGCAGCAGCAGCAGCCGCAAAAATGTGCGGCTGCGCAGCGTGGCCGCATCGCGCAGGTGCCGCTGCTGGTACTTGCGCAGGCGCTCTATGCGCACCAGCACGGGGTCGAGCAGGCGCTGCTGCAAGTAGTGCACCAGCTGAAATATGAGAATTGCCACGTTGTACCCTCGCTTATCGCGGCTGTATTCGGGCACGGTCAGGGCCGCAAACACGGCCAGCTGGTTGCGCCGGCGCAACGACACCTGCTCGGTAGGCAGCACCAGCTCGGTGTAGGCTTCCAGCAGTTCCCAGCGCTCGAGCGCGGCGGGGCGCAGCTTGCCATACGACGGGTTTTTGTGCGCCATGTGCAACAGGTGCAGCGCCTGCTCGTACTCGCCGGCGTGCAGGGCCAGCATCAGGTAATGCTCGTAGAAATAAAACCAGTTGCTCGAAGTTGGGTGAATGGTTTCGGCAAAAGTCTCGGCTAGCTTCAGGCCCTCCACCGGCCGCCGGCCGCGCAGGTGCGCATACACGTTCATGAAGTGATTGAAGCGCTGGTCAAACCGCCGGGCGTTGAGGATACCCGCCTCCAGGTCGGCCGTGGCCTGCTGCGTCTCCCGGATAATATCCTGGTAGCGCCCGGCCAAGCCCGCCTCGGCCAGCCGCACCTGGTAGCGGGCGTTGAAGATGGTGAAGGTGGGCGCCAAGTGGTGCAGTTCATCCAGCCGCGCCAGCAGGGCCGGCAGCTTAGCCATAATCTCGTGGCGCTTGGCCACCGCCTCCTCCACCCCAATGCGCACATCCAGGTAAATGCGCTCCGCCTCCTGCTCATAGCTGATGATTTGCCGCAGCCGCGCTATTTCCTCGCCCATCTTGTCATACTTGCTCTGCTGCCGCTGCTCGGCGTAGATGGACTGTAGCTTCTGGGCGGCCTGCTCTTCGTACGACGTGAAGTTACCCTGCGCGGCCAGCCGCATGCAGCGCCGCAACAGGCGCTCGCTCAGCGTGTATTCACCTTCCAGATACAAAATAGTGGCCTTGTGCAGCAGCGTGAGGCACTCTACCTCGTAGCGCCGCGACACCACCAGCCGCGGGTCGGTGTGGTCCAGAAAAAATAAGTGATTGAGCAGCTTATCTTGTACGCGGGCCCGCAGCTGGCGCATCGCGGCCTGGTTGCCCACCGAGTTCGTCCCATACAGCGACTTGGTAAGTTGCAGCGCCGTGATTTCCGGATTTACCGCTATTTCCTGCATCAACCGCTCTTCTTTCCCCAAACGCGCCGCATCTAAGTCAAGCAACGAGCGCTGCCGCGTCCGACGCAATGTCACAATTCGCGCCAAATTTGCAATTTCCTTCATCCAAAAAGTGCTTTAGAAGCGTTGAAAGGCACTTTTTTAGCGCTTTGCCTTGCTAAAAATGCTCATACAAAAACAAGCTGATTATCCTTGTGGCAATTGACGATTTGCCCAAGCTTTGCATCTTGAAGAGGTGTGTGCAATTTACACGATAAGATGTCACATTTGGCTTCCTTTCTACCCAACCTGCCTAGCCCGGCAAGCTAATCTAAAGCTCATCCAGGCTAATTTTCCACATAAAACTTAGATTAGTTCTAGTTTTTATAGAATTAATCCTTGTCACAAGCGGGCTGCCTCTTTCCTTTTGAGGGCTGAGCACTTACAGGAGATTTGTATCAACAATTCACCCTAACAGTTCAACCTCATCATGTTTCAGCTCCTCACTATCGCCCTTTTCCAAGTTTTCACGCTCACTCAGAACAGCAATTCGGCAGTAGGCGGCACCGGCTGGAGCGGTGGTGATATCGCCGCAGTGGGCGGCACGGGCTGGAGCGGTGGTGATATCGCCGCAGTAGGTGGCACGGGCTGGAGCGGCGGCGATATCGCTGCGGTAGGTGGCACGGGTTGGAGCGGTGGTGATATCGCCGCAGTAGGTGGCACGGGCTGGAGC